>MDTG01178523.1_pt1 | contig 16819 bp, 19 predicted proteins | sample 811421 | NCBI WGS metagenome assembly MDTG01 (sample SAMN05326645, study PRJNA326480) | marine metagenome | isolation source: seawater | place: Pacific Ocean: South East | collected 2011
CTCATTTATGTTAAGTTAGTTTATGAAAAATATTAAAGCAATAATTTTTGATGCTTATGGAACATTGTTTGATGTAAATTCTGCTGCTGAAAAATGTAAAGATGAAATTGGAGATAAGTGGCAAAGTTTTGCAGGTTATTGGAGAACTACTCAACTAGAGTACACCTGGTTAAGAAGTTTAATGAATAGACATAGAGATTTTTGGCAAATAACTGAGGACAGTTTAGAAAAATCAATGAAAGCTTTTAATATTGATAATTTAATGAAAGATGAATTATTAAATTTATATAAAGTTCTATCCCCTTTTAAAGAAGTTCAAGAAACATTAAAAAATTTAAAGAGACAAAAATTTAAGTTAGCTATTTTATCTAACGGCACTCCTACTCTTTTAAATAACTTAGTTATTAATAATAACCTAAGAAATTATTTTGATGATATTTTTTCTATTGAAGAAGTAGGGATTTATAAGCCATCTTCAAAAGTTTATGAGATACCAATTAAAAAATATAATATAAAAAAACATGAAGTTGCTTTTTTGAGCTCAAATACTTGGGATGTTTCAGGTGGAGGTCTTTTTGGATATAATGCTATTTGGGTAAATAGAAATGACAGTATATTTGATAACTTAGATTATAAACCTTTTGCTGAAATCAAGAATTTGTCAGAGCTAACTAAAATTCTTTAAATTGGACAATAAGTGCATATAAAAAAAAACTTATTTGATATACAAAGCTAGTTATTAGAAATCAAAATTAATAGGAAAAAATATGAGTGAAAAAAAAGATGTGTCTTTCGAAATTTATTCTGATTCTGAAAAAATGCTTGAGCAAATTGTAGATAAATATGATCTTCCCGATCAGTCAAAAGCTTTAAGGTGTTTGTTAGATTATGTAGAAGAGAAAGAAACTGATTGGGATGATATGTTTGCTACTGTTCGATGTAACAGATGTGGATAAAAGCTTCTAATTTACCAAGATGAGTTAGGCCTGTTTAAAAAATCAATTTCTTCTTTAGTTGATTGCCTACCTAAAATTTCATTTCTATGAGGATATCTATTAAATTTTCTAATAGCTTCTGTGTGGCTCTTCCAGTACTTTTTTATATTTATTAAGTCTGGGTGTTCTTTTAAAAATAATTCTAAAAAGTGATAAGCCATTTCATGGTCAAACATTTCTTCACTGTGGATTAAAGGCAATAACATAAAGAATCTTTGGCTTTGATCCATCTCTTTTAAAAAATCAGATTTAATAGAGTAATGAACAATTAATCTGGTTTTTGAATCTTTTTCAAAAGCTCTTTTGTGTCCTCTAAACATGTTTCTTGCAAATTGATCAAATAATATAACTAATGCAAGACTACTCATTGCATTATCTTGCCAATCGTCGTATTCATTTAAACTCGCTTTTTCGTAATCATTTAAAAAATTTTCTCTTACTAATTGATCAAATTTTTCATCTTTCTTAAATCGTTTTTCTGAAGGTGTCTCCTTAAACCAAAAATTAAGTATAGCTTGGGCTCTTGGGTTCATAATTTTTTAAATTTTTATCATTTCAAGCGGTGACAAAAAAGATGTTTTTTTACACTTGAAAGAAAACTAACAATCGTACATTCTAACATTATTTAAATTTCAAAGAAATTATGATTAATATTTTAGATTTAATTGGAAGAATTTTAATCTCAGCACTATTTTTTTTAAATGGTATTTTTAAAATTAATAATTATGAGGGCACCATAGGATGGATGGAAGGTTTTGGTTTGCCAGGTATTGTGTTAATTCCAGCGATTATTCTTGAGGTAGTTGCACCTATTTTAATTATAATAGGTTTTCAAACTAGAGTAGCAGCCTCAGCTTTAAGTTTATTTTGTATAGCAACTGCTTTCATATTTCATAATGATTTTAGTGATCAGACTCAACTTACTGCCTTTTTAAAAAATATTGCCTTAGCAGGTGGTTTTTTATTCTTAGTAGTGAATGGTGCTAAAGGCTATTGTTTAGACAAAAAATAATCTTGAATTAAATTTTTAATAGGAAAAATTTATTATGAAAAATATTGAGATAAAACAAATTATTGATCCTATTCCAGCATCAGATGGAGCTGGTGTAAAGTTAAAAAGAAGTATCGGAGTTGAACCAAATTATTATGACCCTTTTTTAATGTTAGATGAGTTTGGTTCAGAAAATAGTGAAGATTATATTGCAGGTTTTCCACCTCATCCTCATAGGGGTATAGAGACAGTTACTTATATGCTAGCTGGTGATTTTGAGCATAAAGATAGCACAGGAGGCGAAGGTAGAATGACAGCAGGTGACGTCCAATGGATGAAAACAGGAAGTGGAATAATTCATTCTGAGATGCCTGCCATGAAAGAAGGGAAACTTCATGGCTTTCAACTATGGATCAATATGCCTGCAAAATTAAAAATGAGTAAGCCTGAATATATCTATATCGATTCTGATAAAATGGCTGTGCATAAAGATACCGAAAAACAAATTAAGGTTATTGCAGGAAAATTTGAAAATTCCGAAGGACCAGTAAGAAATCACAATATCGAGCCAACCTATTTTGACATTGAATTAAATGAGGGTAAAAAATTTATTTTTAATTTACCAATTACGCATAATTCCTTTATTTATTTAATCAATGGTGAAATAAAAATTGGTAGTCATAACCATAAGCAAATCAAAGATAGCACTTTAATACTTTTGACTAGAGGTGAAAAATTAAAGATTAATGCAAAATCAAATGCAAAATTTTTGTTAATTTCAGGAAAACCAATTAATGAGGAAATTGCAAGAGGTGGTCCTTTTGTTATGAATACAAAAGCAGAAATTTTACAAGCAGTTCAAGATTATCATAGTGGAAAATTTGTAAAATAAATTATGAAAGCAATAACCTTTAAAAAATTTGGAGGACCAGAAGTTTTAGAAGTTGAAGATATTGAAATTGCAAAACCAAGAGCAAATGAAGTTTTAATTAAAAATTTGTCTATTGGTTTAAATTTTATTGATACTTATCATAGATCTGGTCTCTACCCTATTCCCTTACCAAGTGGCATTGGTTTAGAGGCTTGTGGCAAAATCGAGCAAATTGGTTCTAATGTAAAACTTTTTAAAATTGGAGACCGTGTAACTCATGCATCAATGCCAATAGGTGCTTACTCTGAAAAACAAATAATGCCAGAAGAGAAATTAATAAGGGTGCCAGAAGGTGTTTCAAATGAGATCGCATCTTGTATTACATTAAAAGGAATTACTGCTGAATATTTACTTCATAGAACTTACCCTATTAAAAAAGGTGATAAAATTTTATATCATGCAGCGGCTGGAGGACTTGGTCAAATTTTATGTCAATGGGCTAACTCTCTTGGTGCTGAAGTTATTGGGACTGTTGGGTCTGATCAAAAAATTGAAATTGCAAAAAAAAATGGATGTCATCATGTAATTAATTATTCAGTAAAAAATTTTGTAGAGGAAGTAGAGAAAATTGTTGGAAAAAATGGAATTGATGTTGTCTATGATGGAGTAGGATTAAAAACTTTCGAAGGTTCAATAAAAGTTTTAAAAGTTAGAGGTATGATGGTAGCATTTGGTAATGCATCCGGTTATGTAGATACAATAGATGTAAAAAACCATATTAATGCCAAAGGTTTATTTTTTACAAGGCCTTCTATAGCACATTACACTTTGGAAAGAAAAGAACTAGAAGAGTCTACAAAAAAAGTTTTTGATGCGATAATTAATAAAAAATTTAGTGTTCAAATATCTAAAAAATATAAACTTGTTGAGGCTAAAACAGCCCATGAAGATCTCGAAAGCAGAAAATTAGAAGGTCCAGCTGTTATAATTCCCTAATTCATGTCGACATCCATATCAGACATATGAAGTTTGAGAGCATTAGTTGATATATGTATTTCCCTAATAAAAAATAAGATTGAAATTATCATCGATAAACAACACGAGCCAAAAATCACTCTAGCTAAAAAAAGCCTATCTAAATATAAAGCGAAAACTGTTAACATATTAAATAAAAACCCAAATGATGCAAAAAGTATTGTCCATCTAAGCAAAGTTATTCGTCCACTCAAGTTAATAAACTGTTTTTTCCATTCTGGGGGAATATGTTTTTCATAAACATGCTCATCATGAAGTTGCCTGATCAAAATGCTTAAAGAATGAAATCTATTGCTGTAAACACTCATTAATAAAGGTATAGCAGGAAACATTAAGGCTGTTACAGTATAATCTATATTCATCGAATCAATTTGATTATCAATCTTGTGTTTGTTATTTACAAGTAAATTTTATGAACCAAATTTATCTTTTTATTGAATTAATAAGACTCAAAAAACCAATAGGTTTTATGCTTTTATTTTGGCCATGTTCTTGGGGATTGGCAGCAGCATATGATTTCACTAATGAAAAAATATCATTCATCTACTTGTGTTTGTTATTTTTTCTTGGAGCAGTGTTAATGAGATCTGCTGGTTGTATTGTAAATGATATTGCGGATAGAAATTTTGACATTAAAGTTAAAAGAACAAAAAATAGACCAATCGCTTCAGGTAAAATTTCAGTAATACAAGGTTTTTTGTATTCTGGAATATTATGTCTATTCGCCCTTTCAGTTTTATTGCAATTCAATAAATTTACAATTTTATTAGCTTTAGGATCAATGCCACTAGCTTTCACTTATCCACTTATGAAAAGATATACTTACTGGCCTCAGCTTTTTTTGGGTATTACTTTTAATTATGGTCTTATATTAGGATGGACTTCAATAAATAATCAATTAGATATTATTCCTGTTATATTCTACTTTGGGGCCATATTTTGGACATTAGGATACGACACTATATATGGATATCAAGATATTAAAGACGATGAAATAATAGGATTAAAATCGACATCAATAAAATTTAAAAAAAATCCAATTAAATTTATATCACTATGCTATTTTGTTTTTTTAATAAATCTTTTAATTACAGGAGTATTGTTAGAATTAAATAGTTTTTTTTATTTAGTATTCATATTAATCATATTACAAATGACTTTTTTTCAAGTTAAAAAAATTAAAACAAAAGATAGTGCTAAATGTTTGGAAGTATTTAAATCAAATAATTTTTTAGGTTTTTTGGTTTTTATAAGTTTATTAATTGGAAAAATTTAAATGGGAAGTGATTTTCAGATATTAAAAAGATTGTATAATGATTATACAAAAAAATATGTTAAAAAAATTCTAATTTCAGTATTTTTTACAATTTTATTAGCTGGTAGCACTTCATCTGTTGCTTACTTATTAGATCCAGCAATTAAACAACTATTTATTGAACAAAAAAAAAATTTAATTTTAGTTATACCTGGCTTAATTGTTTTAGCCTTTGTGGTGAAAGGGGCTTCGTTATATTTAGCAAAAGTTATTATGATTGGAGTATCTGTTGATGTAACTCGAGATATACAAATCGATGCATTTAATTCTATACTGAATGCAGACACAAAACTAATTGAAAATAAACACTCAGGAAAATTTATTAGTAATTTATCAAATGATGTCGGAATGATTACGAATCTTGTAAGTACCGTAATATTAAATTTTTTTAAAGATACTCTAACTTTAATTGGATTATTATCTGTTATGTTTTACCAAAATTGGAAATTGTCTTTATTTGCAATAATCATGATTCCTATAGCTTCAATCGCAGCTAAATCGCTAGGTAAAAGAATTGGCAAAGTGACAGAGCAACAAATGAAACGTGCAGGTATACTTAATTCATACTTAATGGAAATCTTAAAAAATCATAAACTTGCCAAAATTTTTCAAAAAGAAAATTTCGAACAAAATAGAGCTCATAAATTTGTTGAAGATGTCAAGGAAACTTCAAGAAAAATAAATGTGGTATTTGTAAGAGCCTCTCCAATTATGGAAGTTCTTACAGGTATTATGATTGCTTTTTTAATTTATCTCTCAGCAATATTGATTTCTAAAAATGAATTAGAAGTTAGCAATTTTTTCTCTTTTTTGGCCGCTATGATGTTAGCATATCAACCTGTGAGATCCCTAGCTACATTGAATATATCAATTCAACAAGGTTTAGCTGGTGCTAGAAGCGTACTTCCATTAATTGATTATATTCCTGAAGTTCAAGATAAAAAAAATGCAAAAGAATTAATTGTTAGTAACGGGGAAATAAAATTTGAAAAAATAAATTTTAATTACTCTAAAGCAGGTCCAAATATTTTAAATTCTATCAAACTAGAAATACCGGGAAAGAAAATGACAGCTTTGGTTGGACATAGTGGTGCTGGAAAGTCAACAATATTGAACCTTATACCAAGATTTTATGATGCAAATTCAGGTGATATTAAAATAGATAATCAATCAATATATGACTCATCAATTTACTCTTTAAGAAAAAATATTTCATTAGTAAGTCAAGATACAACTTTATTTGATGATACAATTTTTAATAATATTGCATATGCAAGTAAAAATGCTTCAATAGAAGATGTTAAGAGAGCAGCTGAATATTCTTTTGCAAGTGAGTTTATAGAAAAATTACCTAATAAATACGAAGCTTTAATAGGAGAAAATGGTATTAGGCTCTCCGGAGGTGAAAAACAGAGATTATCAATAGCTAGAGCTATATTAAAAGAGAGTCCAATTATATTATTGGATGAAGCAACATCATCTTTAGACGCAGAAACAGAGAGTAAAATTCAAAAAGCTATCGTTTTTCTGACAAAAGGAAGAACTACAATTGTTATTGCTCATAGATTATCAACAATATTAAATTCTGATGTAATTTATGTAGTAGATAAGGGGCAAGTTGTTGATCATGGAAAACATGATGAGCTATTAAAAACTTCTGCTACTTATAAAAATTTTTATGAAAAACAGTTAAAAAGATCTTAATGATTTTTTTCTATAGAATTTTTATCAATTTAATTTTTATTTTTTCTCCAATAATAATTTTTTTTAGATTATTAAAAAAAAAGGAAGATTTTAAAAGATTCAAAGAAAAAATTGGTATTTTTCAAGAAAACAAAACTAAAGGGAAAGTATTATGGTTTCATGGTGCAAGTGTAGGAGAACTTCAAAGCATAATTCCGCTATTAGAAAGATACGAGAAATCTGACAAAATAAGTAAAATATTGATTACATCTAATACTTTGAGCTCTTCAAAAATTGTTTTGAAAATTAGATCAAAAAAAATTAAACATCAATTTTTTCCTATAGACAATAATCTTATAACCAAAAAATTTATTAATCATTGGAAACCTTGTTTAGCTTTATTTATTGATTCCGAAATTTGGCCAAATATGTTAATTAATTTAAAAGAAAAAAATATTCCAATAATTCTTTTAAACGCAAGAATTACAAAGAAGTCATATAATCGATGGATAAAGATTAAAAACTTTTCAAAAAAAATTTTTAATAACTTTAATCTTTGTTTATCATCAAATAAAGAAACTGTGAAATATTTAAAAAAATTAGGTGCAAAAAATATTAAATATTTTGGTAACTTAAAATATTCTCAATCAGAAAATGAGGAAATTCGAATTGACAGGCAAACCACTAAATATTTTGCTAAAAGAAAAGTTTGGTGTGCTTCAAGTACTCATAATTCTGAAGAAAATTTTGTTGGTCTTGTGCACAATGAATTAAAGAAAAAATATGCAAATCTTTTAACGGTCATCATACCTAGACATATTGATAGAGAAGAACAGATAAAAGATCAATTAAATGATTTAAATTTAAAAGTTCATGTTCATGAACCTAAAAATAAAATTCATAGTGACACTGACATTTATTTAGTTAATTACTTTGGCAAAACAAAATCATTTTATTCAATAATAGATACTATTTTTTTAGGTGGATCTCTTATAAAACATGGGGGTCAAAATCCATTAGAGGCCGTAAGATATAACTGTAATATTTTACATGGACCAAATATTTCAAATTTTTTTGAAATTTATAAATTTCTTAATAAACAAAAAATCTCAAAAAAAGTTAATAACTTAAATCAAACTGTTAAAATTTTAGATAAACTATTTACATCGAAAAAATCAAAAAAAAATATTAAAAAAAAGGTAAATTTAATAGGTCGAAAAATTTTAGATAAAAATGTGCATGAAATAAATTTAATACTTAATTAATTATGAAATTTAAAAAACCTTTTTTCTGGGATCTACCAAAACAAAGTTATTTATCATATTTATTATTTCCATTTTCAATTCCAATAATTATTAAAAATTTTATCACGAGATTTTTAAAAAAAAAAAAATCATCTACCATAAAAACTATTTGTGTAGGAAATATTTATTTAGGTGGAACAGGTAAAACACCACTTACAATCAAGATATATGAAATTTTAAGATCTCTTAATAAAAAGGTGGCTACTGTTAAAAAATACCACTCTGATCAAAGCGACGAACAACTATTATTGAAACAAAAAACTTCATTATTAATCGTAAATTCTAGAAAGAATGCATTAAAACCTAGCTTAAATCATAATTACGATACATTAATATTTGATGATGGCTTGCAAGATATGCAAATTGATTATGATATAAAAATAGTCTGCTTCAAAACAAAAAATTGGATCGGAAATGGTCAGCTCATACCTGCTGGTCCAATGCGAGAAAAGATTTCTAGTTTAAAAAGATTTAATGCTGTTATTTTAAATGGATATTCAAAAAATATAGATATGATCGAAGAGCAAATCCAAAATTTAAATCCAAATATTAAAATTTTCAGAACTGATTATGAAATATTCAATATTCAAAAATATGATATAAATGCCAAGTATTTGATATTTTCTGGAATAGGAAATCCCTCGGATTTTAAGGAAATCTTAATTAAAAATAAATTTAATGTAATTAAAGAAATGATTTTTCCCGATCATTATCAATATAATTTTAATGATTTAATAAATATTATCAATAATGCAAAAAATGAAAAATTAAAAATATTAACAACAGAAAAAGATTATATGAGAATTCCTGAAGAATTTAAAAAAAAAATTAGTTTTTTATCAATAAATTTATTTATAAAAAATGAAAAAAAATTTATTGATTTTTTAAATAAATAACATGAGGTGTATAAAATATTTTTGTCAATTTTTATTTATCGGAATTTTATTTATCTTTTTTAAGATAATTGGTCTTAAACTATCAAGAATTGTTGCAGGTAAATTATTTCTTATATTTGGCCCGTTTTTTAGATCAAGGAAAATTATAGAAAATAATTTATCTTTTGCTTTTTTAGATTTAAATAAAAATTTTAAAGAAAATATTATAAAAAAAATGTGGGAAGGTTATGGCAAAATTTTTGCTGAATATATGTTTTTTAGATATTTCAGAGAAAGCGATACTGTAAGATTTTTAGAGGTGAAAGGACAAGAAAACTTAGAAAGTATTAAAATTTCCAAACAACCAGTTATTTTTATTTCTGGACATTTTAATAACTTTGAATTGATGGCTATGCATATTGAAAAATCAGGAATTGATTTAGCAGCAATATACAGGCCTTTAAATAATTATTTTTTAAATCCATTAATGGAAAAAATTAGAACAAAGTATATTTGCAAAAATCAAATTAAAAAAGGGATTTCGGGCACCAAAGAAATTTTGAAATTTTTTAAATCAGGAACTTCAATAGCTTTAATGATAGATCAAAGGGTTTCGGAAGGCATAAAATCTTTATTTTTTAAAAAAAAAGCATCAACAACAACTATACCAGCCCAATTTGTGAAAAAATTTAATTGTAAAATTGTTCCAATCTACATACAGCGTAAAAATAGTGAAATGTTTATTTTAGAAATTATGGACCCAATATCTTTCAACAAAAATCAAACTACAGAAGAAATTACCCTAAAATTAAATCAATTAATGGAAAATATGATACTTCGAAACCCCAGTCAGTGGATTTGGTCTCATAATAGGTGGAAGTAATCTATTTTGTTTCTCTTTTTAAAGCAGCCTCTTCATAAGAGAAATATGCCTCTTGCTTCTCTACATTCCAATAAGTCAAATTTTGTAGAGAAATTTTTTTTCCTGATATTGCACAAACCACATGATCTCCATCTTGAATAACTTCAAAATTATTTGGTAAATATTTTATTTTTGCTAATTTTTTTAACATTTATGGTTTATATATCATTATATGAAAGTTGGTGTAATAGGAAACGGAGGTAGAGAACATGCGCTATGTTTCTCATTAAAAAATTCGGACAAAATCGAAAAAATTTATTGTTTTCCGGGGAATGCTGGTACGAGTTCAATTGCAACAAATATAGATATTGATTTAACTAATTTTGAGAAAATTAAAGATTTTATTATTAAAAATGAAATAGACTTCATCATAGTTGGTCCTGAAAAGCCTTTAGTTGATGGGATCGTCGACTATTTTGAGGAATTTAACATAAAGGTTTTTGGGCCAAACAAGATAGCTTCGCAACTAGAGGGCTCAAAAATATTTACAAAACAACTTTGTAAAAAATATGAAATACCAACTGCAAAATTTGGAATTTTTTCTAATACCAAATCAGCTTTATCCTTTATTCAAAAAAGTAATTATCCAATAGTAATAAAAGCTGATGGTTTAGCGGCTGGAAAAGGAGTTTATATTTCGGAAAATTTTGAGGAGGGAAAAAAAGCAATAGATGAAATATTTAATGGTAAATTTGGCAAAGCAGAAAATTTATTAATTGAAGAATTTTTAGATGGCGAAGAAATGAGTTTTTTTATTATTTCTGACGGGCAAACATATAAAATGTTTGGGACTGCACAAGATCATAAAAGAGTATTTGATGGAGATAAGGGCAAAAATACTGGGGGGATGGGGGCTTATACTCCTTCAAGATTAGAAACTGAAGAATTAAATAAAAAGATTATTCAAAAAATTATTGAACCAACAATAAAGGGTTTAAAGGAGATTAACTGCAAATATAGAGGTTTTTTGTATGCAGGATTAATGATTGTAAACGAGGAACCGTATTTGATTGAGTATAATGTTAGAATGGGTGACCCAGAATGTCAAACCTTACTTCCAAAGTTAAAAACTGATTTTTTAAAAATAATTAAAAATTGTGTAGAAAAAAAATTACATGAAATAGAAGTTGAATGGCACGACGATAAATCAATTTGTATAGTACTATGTTCAAAAGGATATCCAGATAACTTTAAAAATAATATTGAGCTTAATTTAGAAAAAATACATCTAAAAAAACATCAATTTATTTTTCATGCTGGAACTAAAACTATTGAAAATAAGATTGTTTCAAATGGAGGAAGAGTTTTAAATGTAGTAACTAGATCTAATGATTTGAAATTAGCTAGGAAGGATTCATTAAAAATTTTAAATGAAATTAATTGGGATAATGGATTTTACAGAAAAGATATAGCTTATAAAGTTATAAAAGAATGAGAATAATAAGTGGAAATTTCAAAGGAAAAAAACTTTTTCTTCCTAACAATAAATTTACAAGACCACTAAAAGATATGGTAAAAGAGTCTATTTTTAATTTATTAATTCATTCAAAAAAAATTAGTTTTAAGATAGAGGGCTCTAAAATATTAGATTTATTTTCAGGATCAGGTTCTTTTGGAATAGAATGTATTTCTAGAAAAGCAAAAAAAGTAATTTTTCTTGAAAAAAACTCAGAAACTTTAAACACATTAGAAAAAAATTTAAGCTTATTAAAAAATTTTGAAAATTATTCAATTATAAAAAAGAATTTTTTTGATTTTTTTTCTTCAATTGAAGTTTTTGACCATAAATTCAATTTGATATTTATTGATCCACCTTATGAGGAAAAAAGAATTAATGAAATACTGGAAACTATTTTTCAAAGCAACATCCTAGAAAAAAATGGAATCATAGTAATTCATCGACATAAAAATGATAATATAGCGATCAATGAAAAATTTCATATAATAGAGAAGAGGATATATGGTTTATCTAAGATATTATTTGGAAAGTAATGCTTTATAAGTTTGTCGTTTTATTAATTCTACAGAGGGTTGACTAAAAGGATTTACCTTCATTAATTTACCTAAAAGAATAGTCTCGAGAATAAAGAAAATAAAAAGCTGTCCTAAAGTGTCCTCGTTTCTTTTATTAATGACAAAACTTCTAAATGGTATTTTTTTATCTTTGAAAACTTTTTGTGTAGCAATAAATTGAGAGTATAAAATTTGATTAAGATTTTTATTTTTTAAATAATCATGTGATTTTAATAAATTATTTTTTTTGATTTTAATTGAGTTATTTTCATTTACAAAAAAAAATGTAAAGAAATTATTTTCTACTCCATCTAAATAATATTGCATTAAGCTATGATTGTCCTTAGGCATGTCAGAAATAATTGGTAATATGCCCTTTTTTTTCTTACCTAAACTTTCAGCTACTAATTGTTGATACCAATTAAATAAGTCATGAGATTTTTGATCATAGTTCATAATTATTGAATTAGTTTTATTTTTTTTAGATAGTTGAAAGATATTTGATACGTTATTAATTAAAGAGTTAAAAAAATACTTGTCTTTTACTAACTGATTTAATTTTCTAAATCTTTCAGGTTTGTATCCCATTAATTGAGCTGGTAACATTCCTACTTCAGATAAGACTGAATACCTGCCACCAATAAAATTATTATGATGAATGACCTCAGATTTTAAATTGTTAGCTAATATTTTAATATAATTTTTTTTATTTTCAGTTATAAAAACATTTTTATCTTTTTGTTTAATTAAAATATTTGAATTAGTAATAGTTTCTAAGGTATTGCCTGATTTAGAGATAACTAATGTAATTTTTGGATTTTTTATATTGCGGAAAGAAGAACTTATATAATTATCAACAAAGTAAAATTTTTTTTTAGAAAAATTTAAAAAATTATAGATTGCTTTAGCACCTAAAATAGATCCCCCAATACCGATTAGAATTACATTTTTAATCTTAGTAAATTTTTTTAAAGTTTTAGATGAAAATGAGTCATTGTATTTTTTATCTAAAGAAAAAATTATTTCATTTTCTTCCTCAATTATTTTTCGATATTCTTTAATAATTTTTTTATTGAATAATTTATTTCTTTTTATTAAAAAATTTTTAAAAAAAATATTTTTTTTAAACATTAATTTATCTAATTTTTTCTAAAATTAGTTTTTCTAATGAATTTTCTCCGGAATTATTTTCTTCCACAGATGAGTTTTTATTATTTTTTTTTGAAATTATATTTTCTATGTCGTTTTCATTTAAATCATTTTCTCCCATATTACTATCCTCCGGTACTGGTAGCTTTCCATACTCAGGTGGAAGGACTAAAGGATTTTTTTTTTCTACTAAAAATTCGTCAATAGCAGATTTTTTCTTTAAAGTAAAAGCACCTTGAGATGAACTACACGATGCTAAAAAGAAGAAAGATATGATAGTAACAAGTATTTTATGCATTAGTTTTTTTTTTAAAAAATTCCAAAATAATTAATATTATGACTCCTAAAGTAATAAATATATCAGCTATATTAAATATAAACCAATGAAAATTGTTAACACTTAAGTCTATAAAATCTATTACAGAAGAATAATATAATCTATCAAACAGATTACCAAGTGCTCCTCCTGAAATTGCAAGAAAACATAATTTTTCAATACCTTTTTTCTTATGTCCTAACCAGATTATGATTAACAATATTACAACTATAAGCAGGGTAATTAGGTTATAATAAAATTTACTGTCAAACGACAACAATCCAAATGCAATACCTTCGTTCCTTATTAAATTAATACTAAAAAAAGAGGTAATTTTGATATTTGTTTCACCAGATAAATCATATAAATTTAATACAAATAATTTAGTAAGACGATCTAATAAAAAAATTACTATAATTATTGAAATATTGAAAAAAGAGTTTTTTGACATTAAGTAAAATTTAACTATGCCTCTTACACTGATGGGTACTAATTTTCCAGCACACAGGACATTTACTTCCTTCTGCCTTAAAAGTTACAATTTCCAATTCGTCTGAATTACTTTCTTCTAAAGTCGCTGTTGATGTAATACATAATTCAGAAAAATCTATATTTTTAACTAAATCTAGATTTCTTTTACTCAATTTAATTTTGAGACCAGCCTCTAAACTTGATCCAATTAATTTACTAGCTCTCTTTTCCTCAATACTTAAATTACAAGCATCTCTTATTTTTACTAACTCGAGCCATTTTTGATTTAATTCATTATTTTGAAAATTTTTAGGATATTCTATGAAACTTTCTAAATGAATACTTTTTTTTTCTTTATTAATTAATCTAAATATTTCCTCAGTAGTAAAAGAGAGAATAGGAGCAAACCATCTTAACAACGAATGTAATATAATATTTAAAACCAAAATTACTGATTTTCTTTTTTCTGATTCTTTGGAATCGCAATATAAACAATCTTTTCTTATATCAAAATAAAAAGCTGAAAGATCAACGGTACAAAAATTTAATAATTCTTTATAAAGATTATGAAAATCATAATTCTTTAAATTTTTCTTAAAATTCAAATTAATTATATAAATTTTATGAAGTATAAATTTTTCTAATTCTGGTAAATCCTCAACCTTAGTCTTCTCAAAATTTATTTCAGTTGAGTCATCTTTTAAATTTCCCAAAAGATATCTAAATGTATTTCTTATTTTTCTGTAAGAGTCTGCGTGTTGATCTAAAATTCCATAATCAATTCTTAAATCTTCAGCATAATTAGAGGAAGCAACCCAAATTCTTAAAATATCTGCACCATATTTTTTTAAAATATCTTCAGGTGCAATTACATTACCTAAGGATTTAGACATTTTTAACCCTTTGCCATCTACAACAAAACCGTGTGAAAGAATGGATTCAAAAGGAGCTCTTCCTCTGGTCCCACAAGATTCCAGTAATGAAGAATGAAACCAGCCTCTGTGTTGATCAGATCCCTCTAAATACATAGAAGCTGGCCATTTTAAATCTTTTCTTTTCTCTAGTACAAAAGAATGAGTAGATCCACTATCGAACCAAACCTCTACAATGTCACTAAGCTTTTCGTATTCTTCAGCTTTATATTTATCCCCTAAAAATCTTTGAATGTCATCAGAGAACCAACAATCAGATCCCTCTTTTTCATAAATTGAGGCAATATTTTCAATTACCTGATCATCCAATAAAATTTTTTTTGTTTTTTTATTTATAAAAATTGGAAGCGGAACACCCCAAACCCTTTGTCTAGAAACACACCAATCAGGTCTGCTCTCAATCATAGACTTCAATCTTTCTTTGCCTTTACTAGGATAAAAAGCTGTTTCGTCAATTGCTTTTAAGGCTTTGTCTCTTAATTGATGGCTATCCATAGAAATAAACCACTGTGGTGTTGCTCTATGTACTAGTGGAGCTTTTGATCTCCATGAATGTGGGTAGGAGTGAACTAATTCACTGTTGCATAATAAATTTTTTTGTTCTTTAAGTTTTTCAATTACAATAGGATTTGCTTTAAATATATGTATACCGCTAAACAATTTAACATAAGTAGTATATTTTCCATCTCCATCAACTGTTTCAATCGCTTTGATCCCATTATTTAAGCATAAATTAAAATCATCAGGCCCGTGACTAGGAGCACAATGAACTATTCCAGTACCTTGCTCAGTTGTTACAAATCTAGCTTGTAACATCGGAATATCATGTTCATATCCAATTTTTATAAATGGGTGGTTACATATTGTATTTTGAAATTCTTTTCCCTTAAATTTTATCAGTTTTTTATATTCTTTTAGATCACAATCTTTTACAAACGAGTCTAATAGCTCCTCAGCAACTACTACTTTTCTATTTTTAAAATCACCATCATCATTTAATTCTAAAATTACATAATCAAGAGACTCGTTGTAAGCTAGTGCTCTGTTAGCAGGAATTGTCCAAGGTGTCGTTGTCCAAATTATAATTTCACAATTAACTAACTCTTTTAATTCTGATGTTTTTACTTTAAAGGATGTATAGATTGTGTCAGACTTATGATCCTGATACTCTACCTCAGCATCTGCAAGCGCAGTTTTTTCAACTGTTGACCATAAGACAGGTTTAAATCCCTTATATAAACTTCCCTCTTTTAAAAATTTTCCCAGTTCTCTTACTATTTGGGCTTCTGCATCGAAGCTCATTGTGGAATAATAGTTTTCCCAATCACCAACAACACCTAGACGTTTAAATTGAGATTTATGAATTTCAATCCATTTTTCTGCAAATGATCTGCATTCTTTTCTAAATTCTATTATTGGGACCTCATTTTTATCTTTTTTATTTTTTTTATATTGTTCCTCAATTTTCCATTCAATTGGTAAGCCATGACAGTCCCATCCAGGTACATATATACTATCCTTTCCATCCATTTGATGGAATTTTACAATTATATCTTTTAAGATTTTATTAAGCGCCGTACCCATATGTATGTTTCCATTGGCATAGGGAGGTCCATCATGAAGTACAAATTTTTCTTTCCCTTTACTAGAATTTCTTAATTCATCATAAAGATTAATTTTTTTCCAATATTCTAAAATTTCTGGTTCTCTAGTAGGTAGATTTGCCTTCATAGAAAAAGCCGTCTTTGGAAGATTTATCTGTGATTTACTCATTTTGTATTTTTTGCAATTTTTAAATCAGTTTTTATTTGAGTTTTCAATTGATTTACATTTTTAAATTTTTTCTCATTTCTAATAAACTTTAAAAACTCTACTGATAAAAGCTTATTATAAAGATTTCCAGAAAAATTAAATAAATGAACTTCTAATAAGATTTTTTTTTGATTA
>MDTG01252080.1_pt1 | contig 16819 bp, 15 predicted proteins | sample 811421 | NCBI WGS metagenome assembly MDTG01 (sample SAMN05326645, study PRJNA326480) | marine metagenome | isolation source: seawater | place: Pacific Ocean: South East | collected 2011
GCGAAACATCCCGCTTTTTCCAACATTTTGGCATCTTCAATTAATTTCTATGCTTCTTCATCTTCCCTAGCCCTTACAGTATATGTTCCGAATTTGTAGATTGATTGAGGTGTTAGTCCAAGATGTCCCATTACTGGGATCCCTGCAGTAAGTATTCTCTCAATTGATTCAACAACTTCTCTTCCGCCTTCGAGTTTTACAGAATGTGCTCCACTTTCTTTCATTATTCGAATTGCAGAATCTAATGCCTGTCTAGAGTTTCCTTGATATGTTCCAAAGGGCATATCAACTACAATCAATGCCCTATCTACTGCATTACAAACACATTGAGCATGGTAAATCATATGATCAAGAGTAATAGGTACTGTTGTATCATTTCCAGCCATTACATTTGAAGCAGAATCTCCAACAAGAATCACATCCACTCCACCTTGATCTACTAACCTCGCTAGAGAGTAGTCATATGCGGTCAGCATTGTGATTTTTTCGCCTGCACTTTTCATTTCTTGAAGTGTATTAGTAGTTACTTTCCGTGCGTTACCTGCCACTGACATGCGCGTCCCCGTAAGGTGGACTCCTCTATCAGGTTTCAATAGAGCGGATATCATTCTTCTTCTAATGACATGGTCCTAATCACCATTAGAAACTCATCGATATCAAGAATACCATCATTGTTTTCATCTAAACTATGAAAGAAATCTCTGATAATATCTTTTTCTGATGGCAACCAATCTAACGATCGTATTGCGGCTGTAAATTCCTTTAGAGTTAAGTGATTGTTATTCTCCAAATCTGCGGCGTGGAATGCAATAACAGCTCTGGTTAACTCAGATTCGTTATCTCGAATCTGAGAAAAGAACGTATTCCATGGCCTTTCTGTGATTGTTACGTGTTTTCTTCCATAAGATGCGTAAAGTACGATTCCTGATACAATTGCAGCCCCTGCACCATAAATCGCTTGCCTCCCCATTAGAACTAGAAGTACAATAGTTGAGGTGATCCCAAAATATTGTACTAATCTACTAGATTGTAAACGATATTTCGGTTGATACCAAGTATGTTCTTTTTCTACCCTCCTGAGCACAATCACACAGATGTTGACAGCTGTAAAAATCATTAGCATAAATCCGGAGGCTAACTTTGCTACAGTGGCAACATCGAGGAAGATAATTGCTAAGCCCATACAGACACTTGTTCCATAGATTGAACGGTGCGGTGTTTCGTGAATTGGATGTACCTCTTCCAATTCCTTAGGTAGAAGTTTATCGCGGCTCATTGCAAATGGAAATTTTGACGCTCCGAGAAGCCCTGTTAGTCCCCCTCCACTCATTGTTAGGATGGCAAGAATCGCAATAATGAACGCAATCGTACTCCCTCCGGCTTCGAGTGCAAGAGAATAAATTGGTGCTTTGGAAGGGTCGCCCCCGTTACCAATTCCTAAGTCTGATCCGTCAAAAACTGAGAATAAGGTGTACGAAATTCCTGCGTATATTATCATTGCAATTCCGAGAGAATAGAACATACCAATAGGCACGTTTTTTTCTGGTTCAATAATATCTTCTCCAACTGCTGCTATTTTGATTACTCCTACATATGCTAAGAAAACATATGCGGTAGCAGATCCTAATCCTATCCAGCCTTCTGTACTACCCATTACATTGATCGCAGCATCCAAAGGAACATTTGGTGAGGTTGCAGTTCCGTTTGAGAATGCAAGAATGGAAATGACTACGACCATAGATACTGAAAATAAAATAATGGGGGTAAGTATTTTTTTCAAAAGTTTGACGCCTCTAATGTTAATTGCGGTGACTAATATCAGAATCATAACAGCTAAAATTTTTGCAGCATTTTCATCAAACGTAATTCCTAAAGTTCCTTGAATTGATACAACGTATGCACTAAATCCAATTAGCGCAAATGCAGATTTTAGCATAAATGACGACCACAAACCTAGTCCTGAAATTGTACCTACAATAGGTCCAAATGTTCGTTCAATATACACATATGCTCCACCAGATTTCGGCATTGCTGAGGATAGTTCTGCTTTGGAAATAGCTCCTGGTATCACTACAAGGCCGGATAGAATGTAAGCTAGCCAAAGGGCAGCGTATGAACCTTCAATTCCTCCGCTTTGGTAATAGAGTTCTTTTCCAGCCAAGGCAGGTAGGACAAAAATCCCGCTACCTACCATTGCAGAAAGAGATAGAATGACGGCTCCAAAAGACCCTACAGACTTTTTCATGTACGATGTGAAATCAAACAATTGGGTTAAATCAACAAATGGTCTCCTTTCCATGTAATCACCCCAAATTAGCAATAATCTTCATTTCAACAGCAATGGGCGTTGGAAGCGCAGATATTTCAAGTGTAGTCCTAGTTGCTTGTATGCTTGAGAAATTTTCAGCATACACCTCATTATATCCTTTGAAATCTCTATCCATATTGATCAGGAAAGAAGTAACGTCTATGACATCATCTAGGTTTGCTCCACTGGATTGTAATATAGCATTTACATTATCGATGCATGCTTGAGTTTGTGCTTTGATATCATAATCCAATGGATTTCCATCCATGTCTCTAATCGGCCCACCTGGGATTTCATTTGTAATTGGTTGCCTAGGTCCTACTCCGCTGAGGAAAAGAAAATTTCCAACACGACGCGCATGGGGGTATGCTCCTACTGCAGCAGGTGCGTTTTCAGACACAATTACATCCTTTTCGAAACTCATTCTAGCATCCCCTGATCGAGAACATTTCTATCTCCGTGGTAATATTCAACATCATCTTCGTCAAATTCTTTGTCTCCAATCGAACCACCCGATGGAGTTAGAGTGATTACTGCCCCCCCGCTACCATGTAATGCCTCATATGCCAGGACATTACCATCGTAGTTGTTGTGTTGGCCCATTATAGAGGCCATAAACCATGCGGGTTTGTACGCAACTACTTTTTGAACACGAATTTGACCATGTATATCTCTACTTAGCTGGCTTAGATCTTCCAATCTACCATCGGCAAAGAATTCCAAAATTTTTCGATTCCAGTCATCATCTTTTTGCGAGTGAATCCTATCTTCTTTCGGGTCAATATGTTCAGTAAACATTCTATTGGAAAGACTCGAAACAACGACCACAACTGCCTTTTTCCCCTGTAACTTCAAAGTATCTCTAGCCGCTTTACCCAGTACGATTGTCTCCGATCGATTAGCATACATATTGCTCGAAAGAATAACAGCTGGGATTCTATTTGCTGGATTCAGCAATCTCAGTGCAACTACTGAACCTGTATCTATTGGAAATCCTTCATATGCCACAGTTCTAGCGTAGAGTCCACGAGATTCTGCTGAATCTTTCATTGATTTTCCAAAGTCAACATCTATTGAGAAATCGTATGGCATACTGCCAAGATAGTGAAAATCATCATCCACATGAGTCCACACTGGATTCTCTAATGCTTGGATTTGGTGTCCCACTACACTCGGCCACGTGGTCGAGTATACTATGATAATGTCTGCCTTACTTTCTTCGATTTTTTTAGCACACTCTTCAAATGCCTTTCTCAGATTTCCGTACCCCTCATTTGCTTCTGGACAGAGTAGGGGGTGAGGATGCGGAGGGCAATAAATACCAAACAAAATCTGATTTTCTTCATTCATTGTATCACCTAGAGAACCAATTCTCTTGTCTTTTCATTTGGATCCCAGGATGCGACTAAATTACCTGTACCAATGACAGATTGATAGCCATAAATTTCTGCGGGATATTCTGGGAATCCAAGTGCAGACATCATCCATGTAAATGCACCCGCATCTGTTTCGGCAATTGTTTGTTCAGTATATTCTGGCAAAATATCTACAACTTGTTTCATTTTACCTTCTCTCATCATCTCAATCAATTTCATGTCCCAAACGTAGTTACTATGATTGTATATGTGTTCTCTACTCATATCTTCAGGCAATGGTGCTTCAGTTGTGAAATGTCGATGAGATAGACTATGACTACTCACAAGCACGACCTTCTTACCACTATCTTCTATTGCCTTTCGACAAGCTCTGCCTAATGCGGCAGATTGTTCGTTCATTACTTCTGCAGAGTAATAGTGGGTGTTTCGATTACTGGATATGGTAACAATTGGTTTATCCCAGGACGGATTTAGCAGGTGGCAACTAACAATCGTACCATAATCTACTCTGAAATCTGGGTTTCTCATCATTTTAGTGATTATTCCTGACGCAGCAGCCGCGTCATGCATTGCTTCAGCCAGATCAACATCTACTGTGAGGTCATAATTGAAACGGAACAAATTAGGAAAGACTGGGTCAACAGATTTTGACTTGAAGTGAGGCAGCCCCAAGAAATGAGTTCCTATATATGTCTGCCAATGTGGGGTAAAAACAACCATTGCATCATATTCGATAGTTTTCAATTTCCTTGCAAGCCGTTGGTATCCCCATCGTAGAGTTTCCCACCCTCCTTCTGCATAGGCCTCGTTTTGTTCGGGGTTCTCAGCGTATACCAAATGAGGCGGATGCGGAGCGAGAGCCCCTAGTACAATTTGGCCGGTCATAGCATTCGGATTGTTCTGTAGCACATCAATTCACTGTTCAATTGATGCTAGAATACGCAGGATTGAATGCTTGGGTTGTAGACCGATGGGTATGAAATGGGAGCGAATGCCAATTGGTCTTGCTCTTGGGCCATTTATCGTTTCAATGACTGTATCTTGTTCTTTGGTGCTTCTTGATTTTACTCCTCCATTTGAACTTAAGAAACCCGTATTTGCGCTTCTGTTACTTACTCCGATGATGTTGATTTTACCACTGATTCATAGTGATAGTCGAGGCAAGGGAATAGAGCGAATCGCGGGAGGTATTATCGGTCTTCATTTGGGTTATTGGCCGATTGCTGTTGTTGCCCTTCTTTGGCCCACAATCATCGGCTTCCTTTGGTTAATTCAGTGCGTTGGTATCTGGCGTTCCTCTTATCCTCCATTTAGGATTGGAATTTGGGCTGGCATGGGGTCATGTACTGGATTAGTGATTGGAAAAATTGGTGCTGATGTACTAGGGGAATCATTTTTGATTACAATCGCTCTTTTCACTCTCCTTTTCCCATCATTACATTGGATGATTGGACAATTACCCCATGAAGAAGAAGAATAAATCAATCATCCATAATACAAATGTTGGTTGCTTCGGAATAAAATTCTAAACTCCAACTTCCACCTTCTCTGCCTAAACCACTATCTTTTACCCCACCAAATGGGACACGGAGATCTCTGTGAAGCCATGTGTTGACCCAAACCATTCCAGTGTCCATTTGTTTTGCGACTCTCTCTCCTCTTGCCGAATCTTTTGTCCAAACACTTCCTGCTAATCCATATCTGGTATTGTTTGAGATTTTGACAGCATCCTCATCGCTTTCAAACGGATGAAGAGTCACCAAGGGGCCGAATATCTCTTCAGTGGCGCATCTTGATTCGTTAGAAAGACCATCAACTACGGTAGGAAAAATCCAATTTCCATTCTTAAAATCTTCACCAAGGTCTGGAATACCTCCTCCCGTTAGAATCGTCCCCCCTTCTTCGATTGCTAAATTAACATAAGAATTCACTTTTTCTAAGTGTTGAGGGCTGATTAAAGATCCTAGTTCTGTGTCATCGTTTGCAGGGTTTCCTATCTTCAGACGATTTACAGCATCCACAAATTTAGTTTTAAATGATTCATAAATTGAATTTTGGACCAAAATTCGACTCCCACAAAGGCAGACCTGTCCTTGATTAAGAAAAGACGAACGCACAATTGAGTCCATGTGCTTATCTAGTTCACAATCGTCTAGAACAATGGTTGAATTCTTACCTCCTAACTCCAAACTAATTTTCTTGAATGAAGCAGCCGCATCCCTAGCTACTATGGAACCCGTCAAAGTGCCGCCTGTGAAGGAAACAAACCTAACATCTGGGTGAGATACGAGTGGAGCACCTGCCTCGATTCCAGTTCCGTGAATGAGATTTACTACTCCTTTAGGTAGCCCTGCATCATTCATTACTTCCATCATAAGGTTAGCCGTCATGGGGGTTAATTCACTTGGTTTACAGATTACGGTATTTCCCATTCCAATAGCTGGAGCAACCTTCCATGAGAGTAAGTAGAGTGGTAGGTTCCACGGAGTAATTAGAACACCCACGCCTACAGGACGTTTGATTACATGATTAGTTGCATTTTCCATTCGAAATTTTTGTACCTGTAATTCTCTTATCTGTTGCGCGTAGAATCTGAAGTTAGTCACAGATCGTGTCGCATCAACTGCTTTGGAGATTCGGATTGGTTTCCCCGTGTCTAGTGATTCTAATGCGGCAATTTCGTCAAACCTTTTTTCTAACGAGTCTGCAATTTTATCTAACCAATCAGCCCTCTGATGATTTGAAAGAGCAGCCCAATTGGGTCCTGCTTCCTTTGCAGCCTTGACAGCGTTTTCTACATCTTGATGATTTGACTTAGGTATTCGTGATATAACCTTTCCAGTAGATGGGGCATAATTTAGAATCCAGTCATCTTTTGCTGGTTGAACTTCCTCGCCCCCGATATGGTTCAAGAGATCAATCAATTGATCACATCCGTCCATCATTTCCATGTGGATTTTTCGAATCACTATATTGATTCTCTAGAATTTGAAAACGATCTTGATCGGGATCCCATTCATCCCAAGTTACAACAGTTTCGAGTTCTCTCAGATATATTTCTGGTACAATCCCAGGCACAATGAATGCCTTCTGGCGATGTAGTGGATATGGGTTCCTAAGTTGGATACCAAGGACCCCTAATACTGCTCTTGCTACGTACCATGTTGCCTGACTATTCCATCCATGTGCAATTTTGATTACAATACCTAACCCCTTGGGCCAATCATCATGCTCAATGGCAATTCCCAATAGGCCATCTGCTCCTTCTTTAGCAAGGACTCTTCCTTCACCGGCTTTGATAATGGTAGAATCAAGACGATTGAATCCCCCGATTAGGTCAGGGTGTTTACACATTGAATCCCAAATCCAATCATCATCTTTGGTTCGCACTAAAGCAGCGAAGAGAGTTGCTAATTCATTGACCGTGTTGGATACAGTAGGGAGACCACATCCATCTTTTGCAATTCTGAGTGGTTTCCATTCAGAATATAGCATCGAACTAAGCTGGTCGAGATAATCTTGAAACCATTCTGAAGTCGGGAGGGTGTATCCTGCACGATTAATCCCTTTGAGTCTTAGTCCCCTAAGAATCGCAGCGTGTTCTCCAGAACATGTGTGGAACCACCTTCTTGGTCTTCTTACTTGTCTACCAAATTGTACTAATGGCACATCTAATGGACACTGCATTAATCCCCATTCCGATTCAGAAAGAATACTTTGCGCCGTAGCCACGTGTTCAGTATCCCCATTGTGAGATGAACAAGCGATTGCTTTCTGTTCATCTGAAAGAACATCGTCTAGGACTTCAGTGAAAATTTTCATGAGGAGGGGTTTCATCATTGATCTACCATAAACTAGGACATTTCCACCGAATGAATGTATTACCTCATTCCCGTGCACCCAAGCAACTGCTCCATGAATGGTATTTTCTGACACATCCAATCGTCTAAAATCCACCAATGGCTCCCATTCCACATCCCTTCCTGTCGGAATTCCTTCATGTGTCTCTCCTAATGGATTAGAGGGGTATATCCCTGATCCGGGTCGACCTGGGGAAACAGAGGAGGGATGATTTTGATCTGCCATCTTAGTGCCCCTCAATTCTAGGCTTTACTTTCTCCATGAAAGCCGACATGTTTCGAATAACTCTTTCAGAATCGTGGTTGAAGAAGTCGAACCAGCACATAATTCGGTCTTCTGGATTGAATCGTTCAATGATTTGATTTGCAATTTCTTCAGCATTGCCTATCACCGCATTATTTGTTGCACGTTCAATTTTCTCAGGATCAATAGTTCCATCCAATGCAGACCAGTAGGAGCGTAGAGCATCATGTGCTTCTTCTTTAGCAGCTTCTGAACGCTGTTTTGGGCTCAAACCTTCTTCTTCATTTAAGAAAACCATCAGTGTTCTTGGCATCATTCTCCGCTCCCATTCCCCACCATCAGGGTGATAATTTTCTCTCATTCTTTCATGAGTAGCCTCAATTACTTCTGGGGGAGTGATACTCAGATTGAAAACCTGAACGGGCATAAATTTGTTCGCATAAATTTGAGTTTCAGCGTCGTGTGAGCCCAAAATAAGATTTAATCGTTCACGTGGCCAATTTTGTGGTATTGTTTTCAGTTTTTCAAATCCATATCGGTTTGGGATGATTACTCTATCGGGAATTGCAGATAGATTAAGTTCATCTTTCGCAGCCAATTGCACTTCTTCCCAAATATCATCTGACCTGAAATCATCTCTTGTAAGCATAGTAGTAGGCACGTCATTTGAGGAGATAGAGTCCCCTCTCAGAAGTCTAAGTAAAATTTCAGTCGCTTCTCTGAAAATCTTGCTTCGTAAGACCGGCCAAGCAGCCTGTTCTATTGAATTTCTGGGAACTATACCATATGGTCTGGCCATAAATTCAAATCGCCCAGCGCTGAAACCAATGTGTACCTTACGTTTTTCTTCTTGTAAGCCCAATAACTGGCACAAATTCCCAATTCTTTCCGCAGTAGTGATAGGGCCGCCGTTCGCCAAAATACTCAACACTGCACTCCCAACTTCTATTCTTTCTGTCCTTGAAAATGTGGCTCCTGCTAGTTGAAAAAAGTCTGTACAAAGGCCTATCTCACCGGGAAAATGAGGGACTACTGGGTTGATATTTGTCTTTTGAGTTTCAGTAGAAAGATGTGCTTGGGCAATCCATGCAATTCCAAATCCTAAATTATCCGCGGCCACTACTTGTTCGAAGTAATTCCGCATCATAGTTTGTTCATCTGGCATATGGCCGGAAGAATCTGGTGTCTGGCTGATGGAGAGGAATACATCGAACTCCATGTTTACTCACACTCACCTTCAACACTTCATGGTTCTCGTGATTCCAAACCGTCAATCATTTCATCCAACCTTATTCTTAATGCGTCTGGGACAGGGATTTCTAAGTGAATAAAGAGAACCACAGCAGCTTGTAGATTTTCTAACTCCAAGGCGATATCTTGTCTAAGGTGGCCCAAATCAGCGAGTCCCCAATGTGCTACAATTTGAGTGGATGGGTCTTCATAGTCCCTTCCGATTTCTAAAGCATTCTCCAGCCTTTTAGCAGCATCATCGAGTTTATTTATTTTGATTAATGCATGACTAGACAATGACATAGCATGAGCACAATCTAACATCTCCCCTGCTGTTTCATAAGTTTCGGCAGCACGGTCGAAAAACCCCAACGCATCTTCAAATTGATTCAAATCCATTGCAATTTCGCCTAAACTGTGGAGGCTATTTGCGATGCCAATTACATCGCCGGTTTCCTCTTTAGAAGCAAGACTTCTGACGAATGAGTTTCTTGCTCCTTCAACATCTCCGATGGCTCTTTGATGTATTCCTTCAAGCTGGTCGATATTACCAATTAATCTCAAGTCTTCAAGCCTTTCTGCTGCATTCCTTGCCTCTTGTAGGGCTCCTAACAGTATTGCATCAATGTGTATTTCAGATTCATCGAATCGAGCCTCTTCAATTCTCTGAAGAGTATCTGAAAGTTTTACTCTTGCGATTAGGAATAATGACCACGCTATTGCTTCCTTATCTTCATCAAATGACGCTTTTTTGTGTCCAGATAATGCGAGTTTTTCACAAATCTCCATTCGTTCAAGATCTAAGGCCATTTCTGCTAAGGCAAGTAGAGTTTGAGTCGACACACTATCTTCGATACCTTGCCCCTCTGAAATTGCTTGCAGAAGTGAAGCAGCAGCCTCGGGAGTTAATGTTTCTTCCACTAAACCACCTCAAATAGATTTCATTCTACCACCATCGACGGCAAGACTAACGCCCCTAATCCCTCCTGATTGAGGCAGGCAAAGAAATGTGATTGCGGATGCGGTTTCCATCGGATCGATTAATCGTTGAATGGGGACTTGGGACATCCAACCGTCGTGTATCTCTTCCTTACTTCTACCTGTTTTTTTGTTGATGGAATTCGCTAGAGATTCTAATCGACCAGTATCCGTAAATCCAGGCAGTACATTGTTGATCGTAATGCATGTTGGTAATTCGAAATTTAGTGATTTTGCCCATGACGCCATTGCCCCTCTCAGAGTATTTGATAATCCAATATTAGGAATAGGTTCTCGAACCGATGTGGAAATGACGTTCACGATTCTACCTATTCCTGATACTTCCATTGAAGGAACTACCATTCTTGTAATGGTATGTGCAGCATGCAGGTGGCGTTTGAATGGAGCATAGAATGCCTCTGAATCAGTAGAAAGCAATGGGCCGCCTGGAGGACCACCTGCATTGTTTACAAGAATATGCACTGGCCCTAAATCTAAAATCTTGGAAATTATTCCTTCTATCGAATCGAGATCTTCAAGATCGATTTTAATTGATTTGATTCCCGGAATTTCTGGAGCAGATCTACTTAATCCAATGACTTCAGCTCCACATGATGCAAACATTTCTGCAGTTGCTCTCCCAATGCCTTTTGATGCTCCACAAACAATTGCTCTCATCCCTTTCATTGAATCAGGCGTGTAGGGAATTTCCATTTTTTCCACCTCAGTTGACATAATGCGCGTACGTCTCGTTCTCTAATTTTTCTTGTACTACTTGAAGAACATCCTCTGGTGCATTTCTGAAAGTTGGCCACGCCGTTTCACCTTGTTTATGCCTAATTTGGCTCCATGTTCCTTCAGTCCATTCCATCAACGCTTCTTTCATCAGAATTCCAGATAGAACCAAGGTGCCGAAACAAAGATCTTCGTATGTCATTCCTCTTCGCACTGGGAATTCTCTACTTAGAAGAATATCTCCTGTGTCGATACCATTGTCACAAAAATGGGTTGTACTACCTATCGGAATATCGTGGTATACGGACCATGCAGGTGACGCAGAACCTCTACAATCAGGGAGAATACCTGGGTGACTATTGATAACCCCATCTTTGGGGTGGTCTAGAATTTCCCCACGAATAATTCTAGTTCCACCGAAAACGATCAAATCCAGTTCCATGTGTCTGATTAATGGCATTACTTGTTCAGAGTTGTGAATTGTAACTGTTTTGTGGTTTACATCAACCCCCTGATCTTTCAAACTTTTTAGTTGAGATTCGATGGTTGGAGCAACAGGCAGTCCTTTGATTCGTTTTAGGAATTTTTCTCTTTCTTCGTCACCAATTGGAGAATCTTCACTGATTATCATGGTCGGAATAAATCCTTCTGACAATAATTGACGCAACATCTCCCTACCGTAAGGGTGTTCTTTCAAGAGAAGGTATACGAAGACTGGCTTTCCCATATCCGAGTGTTGCAGACAATGGCCCTTCAACGCTCCCATGCATTCGCGAGGTTTTGGTGCCTTCCAAAAAACGAGAACTCATATGCTTTCGATTAGACCACCCTATCATGGCGGGCCGTAGTAAGGCGTTTTTACTGGTTTGTTTGTTTTTGATTTGTCTTCTTCCCCAGTCTGCAACAGAGGAAGTCACAATCGTACCACAATTCGGAACAGCATTTGAAGAAATAGTGATTGCAGATTCATCGGATGATCTTGACGATCCAAGGGATTTAGAGTTCCATCCTGGAAATGCAAATCAACTATGGGTGGCAAACCGTGCAACAGACAGTATCTCAATTATTCACAACACTGGCCTTTCCAATCAATATTCGGAAAACAGAAGAGATTCACACAGAAACCATTTTCTTGAAGAAGTAAGTGCTATTGCCTTTGGAGACTATCATCCTGAGTTTGATTACACATGGGGTTCTGCTCAAGAAACAAGGAACACATACTGCGGACAAGGACAACCAAATAATTTCATGGGTCCTACACTTTGGCCATCCGCCTTAACTCACTTTGCTATGGAACATCAAAATGACAATTTGTTGGGCAGTCACATCGATATGAATCACGAATCACCGAATGGGATGGGCATTGCACACGATTCTGGAAATGCATACTGGTACAATGATGGGTATTACGGAGAGTTAGTGTACTATGATTTCGTTGAAGACCACGACACCGGAGAAGATGATCATTCAGATGCCATTGTACGACGGTACGCAGACATCTATCTGTCACGATATGCTGGGGTACCAGGGCACATGATTTTGGATGATGATTCAGGAATTTTGTATATCTCGGATACTGGTGCAAATCGAATTGTATGGGTAAATACTCACGATACCACATACAACGTTTTGGACATTATGAATGATCCATCCAGGTTAGAACCACTTGCAGAATATTCTCGAATCACAGGGATTGAATGGGGTGTATTGGCATCAGGATTAAGCGCCCCATCAGGCATTGCTCTTGACGGAGACCGATTATTTGTCTCTCTAAATACCAACGGAAAAATTGTTGCCTATGATCTTGCAGCAGACGGTAAAAGTGCATCCGAAACCGGGTCAATCCAGACAACTGCGAGCTCAATCATGGGACTAGAAATAGGCCCTCAAGGCAGGTTATATTATGTCGACAACGGTAAGGATGAGGTTTTGAGAATCGACCCACAGTCCGATGTTGATACAGATGGGGTTTGGGATGGCGAAGATAACTGCCCTGCAATTCCGAATCCCATCCAAGAAGACCATGAACAGGACGGGATTGGAGATGTTTGTGACAGTGATGATGACAACGATGGAGTCGATGATTTATCGGATAATTGTAAACTGGGCGAAATAAATTGGTCATCCAATCTGAATACAGATCATGATTCTGATGGCTGCAGAGACTCTGCGGAAGAAGATACGGATGATGATAACGATGGTCTGTCTGATGTAATTGATGATTGCTCAACTGGTAATTTGAATTGGTACTCCAATTCTTCAACAGATTATGATCAAGATGGCTGTCGCGATGCAGGAGAGGATTTAGATGATGACGACGACCGAATTTGTGATGAATCGGTCTCTGATACCATTTGTGTCATATCTTCAGCTGGGTACGATGTTTGCCCTACTAGCCCATCTTCCTTCTTTTCGATCTATTCCAATGATGCAGACAGAGATGGATGCGAAGATAACGGAGAAGATTTGGACGACGATAACGATGGAATTGAAGATTTGAATGATTCATGTCCGACAACTGCTGGCTCCAGCCTTCAAGGTGGTGTCATGGGTTGTTTAGACAGGGATGGAGATGGGTATGCCGACTCAATCGATGAATTCCCAGATGAATCCACCCAATGGATGGATACAGACGGTGATGGCTTTGGGGATGAATCAACAGGTATTTTTGGGGATGATTGTGTAACCTCTTCAGGCAGTTCTAGCGAAGATCGTCGAGGTTGTTTAGATTCAGATCAGGACGGCTGGTCTGACGCAGACCTAACTTGGAGTATTGTAGATGGAGCGGATGCATTTCCTAATGATCTTACCCAGCACAGTGACACCGATGGCGATGGTTTTGGAGATGAGATATTAGGATTCCAATCTGATTCTTGCATGTCTGTATATGGTACCTCAACTATTGACAGATTTGGATGCCCAGATAGTGATGGTGACGGTTGGTCTGATGAGGGCGATGCACTCCCTAATGACCCGAGTCAATATCTAGACGAAGATGGCGATGGCTTTGGAGACTCTCCACAAGGAGATTTCTCGGATGGTTGTTTAGGTCTATATGGTACCTCTTCCGAACAAAGATTTGGCTGTCCTGATAGTGATGGGGATGGGTGGGATGATGGGCTCGACATGTTCCCTGATGACTCCCGCTTTTGGTCCGATAAAGATGGAGACAGCTATCCAGATCAAACTGGATACGATGACACTGACGTATGTCCTGACCAACCAGGAACCTCATCATCAGATGTGAAAGGATGTCCCGATTCTGACGGTGATGGGTGGTCTGATTCTGGAGATTCATACCCAATGGACGCAGAACGTTACTTAGAGCAAACAGAGGCCACATCTACACTCATCTTGTCAATGGCAGGTATTGTGGTAGTTATTGCGCTCTTGTCTACTCTCCTAGTCATAGCAAGAAGGACTGGTGGTTCTAGCCAGGTACCTTCGGTTCAAATTTCTACTGCTCCTCAAACCCCCCCTCTACCTCCTGAAGGACTACCACCCGGTTGGACTATGGAGCAATGGGTTTGGTATGGAGACGACTATCTCAGAAATAGATGAGGTTAAGACTCCATGATACGTAGAGCTACTGTTCCGGCTCGTATCAATATTATCGGAGAACATACCGATTACTCCGGCGGTCTTTCTCTTCCCTTTACTACAAATCTCAGATTGGTCTTGGAAGCTCGTGAACGAATTTCTGGTTTTACCGGGGATGATATAATTGTTAAATTATGGAAAGAGGCAGGTGGCTGGCCAGCGGATATCTCTGTTACAAGTGATATCCCAATAGGCAAGGGTCTTTCTTCATCTGCAGCATTATGCGTAGCAGTAGTTCTTTGTTCTCAAGGAGATCAATCTCCTCTACAAGTTGCTAAAGAAGCTCAACGGATTGAGCAAGATGTCCTTGGTATTCCTTGCGGTTTACTTGATCAATTAGCTATGTTAAATGCGAGACAAGGTCACGCATCTCTAATTGATTTCTCTGATTTTTCAATTAAGTCAATACCCATTCCTGAGAATTGGTTTTTCAAAATTGTTGATTCTAACATAGCCAGGAATCTATCTAAAACAAAATATGGAATCAATAATGATACACTCAATCAACATGTGATTAATGAGAATTTTAGAGTAATAGAATCAACACAAGCATCTCCGGAGGAGTTAGGAGAGATTTTGAATAAATCACATTCTTCGTTGATTTCACTAGGTGTTAGTTTACCCGAAATTGACGGGAAAATTAAGTCTTTGAGAATGATTGAAGGGGTTCTAGGCGCTAGACTGATGGGTGGAGGATTTGGAGGTATGATTCTAGTACTGGTCAGCGATATTGATGTTTTGCCAGATTATCCCATAGTTTCGTCATCAGGTCCTGCCGTCCTTGAGGAAATTTTCTAGAATTTCCAATCTTTTTGGAGTTCCTATATCCCAGAATTTAGAGTTATCAATGTGGGCAACAATCTTTCCAGATAAAGCCGGATATACTGTTTCTTCCCAACTCCATTTACCCTTTTTTTTAAATTTTTCAACTACACTTTTTTTTACAATACTTGTCCCCGCTTCGTATCCGTTATAATCATCTGAAGGAGAGGTTTTGTCATATTCTACTACAATTCCATTTTCATGTTTTAGATTCATACATCTGTGTTCCTCTGTTACAGTCATTGTTATTTCAGCGTTCATAATTCTGTGCTTAGAAATTAGTGATTCGTAGTTGATGGGATGGAAATCATCGCCCCATAGTAGAATAAACTCATTCTCCAAATATTCTCTGGCATTCCATAGTGCTCCCCCTGTTCCTAAAGGCTCAGGTTCTTGGACAAAAATAAGGTCCATTTCATGGGAAAAACTATGAAACATTTCTCCTAAGTGGCCAGTTAGTATTAAACCACGTTCACATCCTTGTTTGTTTGCCCAATCAAGAATCCGCGTGAGGATTGGTTTACCATCGACTTCAACTAATGACTTGGGTTTTTTTTTGGAAATTTCCCCCAATCTAGTTCCCATCCCTCCAGCCAAAATGACAACTTGAGGGACTCTCACACCAGTTGTTTGGAATACCTACAATTCAACCTTATCTCAAATCATAAGATTTCATGTTCCATTAAGTAGCTTCCTAGTCTATTCGGTGCTCGTGTCGGAAAAATCAAAGTTTTGTTTCGTACGAAAATGTTTCTCAACTTCGGCCGGGAGGTTGAGCTAGTCGACCATCTTGTGTTGGCGTGAGGCATCCCAGTAGAGGACAGAACATCGTAAACAAGGTTATGTGGGGCTGAAACCTCGAGGACTCATGACTCGCACCCACGTGTTGCTTACTGTAATCGTTGCCATGCTCATGATACCCCTTTCTGGGTGCGTGAGCGACGGCGCCAACGGTGTTGACGGTGTTGACGGTGCTGTAGGGGAGCAGGGGCAGCAGGGCGAAGCCGGTGTTGATGGACTCGATGGTGTGAACGGGACCGACGGCATCAACGGTGTGAACGGGACCGATGGCGTCGACGGCATCAACGGTGTTAACGGCACCAACGGGGCCGACGGCACGGATGGGAAAACCACCTTGATTCAGACCTTTGTTGACTATCCGGGCGAGGGTTGTGTCGATGGTGGCGTGGGACTTCATGTCGGCATCGATGACGACAACGACGGCTACCTATCAATAGACGAAGTCGACGAAACCGTTTATGTTTGCAACGGGGCAGACGGCCAGGACGGTGCCGACGGTGCCGGTGGAGGCTCCAGCAACGGCGGTGGTTCCAATGGTGGTGGGACCTCCGGGATGATGCTGAGCGATTCCATTCGTCTGAGCAAATCCGACGGATGCCCCGCTGGCGGTCGTCTATTGGCTTTCGGCTTGGACAACGGCGACAACGGCGGCACGGCGGGCAATGGCGTCTTGGAGGCCGGTGAAATCGACGATCAAACGACCTACTGCAGTGAGCAACGGGTCAGTTTCATCGCCGATGCTCGTCCCGGGACAACCGGTGTCAAACCCGTGTCCTATCAAGGTCTGAAATTGAGCGTAGGAGACAACCTGTACTTCGCTGCTGATGACGGCGTTCACGGCTATGAATTGTGGGGCTACAACACC
>MDTG01298637.1_pt1 | contig 16819 bp, 16 predicted proteins | sample 811421 | NCBI WGS metagenome assembly MDTG01 (sample SAMN05326645, study PRJNA326480) | marine metagenome | isolation source: seawater | place: Pacific Ocean: South East | collected 2011
AATTTTTTTTTTTTTTTTTTGTGCTAACTTATAAATTTCTTTTACCTGAGATGTTTTTAAAAAAGTAGGCTTTTCTACAATTAAGCCGACATTGTAATTTTTTAATATATATTTTGAATGTTCAAAATGCATACCTGAAGGTGTTATAATTGCAACTAAATCTAAAGTAGTTTCTTTATTTAACATGTCCTTATAATGATTATAATAGTTTAACTTATATTTTTTTGCATAAATTTTTAACTTGGCAAGATATAAATCGCATATACATATTACTTTAAAACTTTTGTTATTATTTAAAGCTTTTAAATGATGGCCAGCAACTCTTCCGGAGCCTATTATTCCTAAATTAATTTTTTTCATATAACTAAAATATTTTTTTTAAAATTTTTTTAAAATTTTTTTTATTTGTTAAAGAAAATCTTGTATAACCTTTTAAAATACCATTATCAAAATGTCGGTAATAACATATCATGCTAATTCTTTTTAAAATATTTTTTTTATCTTTTCCAAAATTAACTAAAACAAAATTTCCATAAGTATTTAAAACCTCATACTTTTTTTTTAGAGAATTTTCAAAAAATTTTTTTGCTTTTATGTGCTCAGAAACAATTTTATTAATATAAATATTATTTTTTTTTAAAATTAATTGATTAAAAAGTTCTACACCAATATAATTTGTTTCGTACATTGGTTTTGTAGAATGCATTGCTTTAATAATACTTTTATCGGCAATAGCATATCCTATTCTGGCCCCTGAAATTCCATATGCTTTACCTGCAGTTCTGGTAATTATCAGATTTTTATATTTATTAACTTTTTTTATATAAGTTTTTTTATAATACTCAAAATAAGCTTCATCGATTAATAAAAAAATTTTAAATTTATTTGTTAATTTAATAATTTTTTCTAAAGTTCTACTTTCAATTACTTGCCCTGTAGGGCTATCTGGGTTAGGAATGCAAATTAATTTTGGATTACTATTTCTAATATAATTTAAGAGTAATTTTATATTTATTTTAAAATTTTTATCATAATGTAAAATTTTTTCTTTGCAGGAAAATATCTTTGAATAAATTGAATACATTGCATAAGTAGGATCTGTTCTAATTATTAAATCATTTTTTTTTATAAATGTCTCAAATACAGATTTAATTGCTCCATCTGAACCATTTGAAATAAAAATATTTTTTGGACTTACTTTTAAAAATTTTGCTAAATTTAAATAAATTTTACCTAAAGAAGGATAGCTATTAAAAGTTGAAATACTTAATTTCTTAAAAATTTTTTTTATATATCTGGATAAATTTTCATCTGTATTTTCATTTTTATCTAACCATAATTTTTTTTTATCTCTTGTTTCTATTGTTGTCCAATTTGGCCTAAAAATATTTGATTTAATTTTTGAATAAATTTTATTTTTCATAAAATTCTAATTTTTTAACTATTTATATATATTTTGAAATAATCATTTATATTTTATGTATTTACTTAATCGCAATCAATGCAACAAAATTAAACCATTTAAAAAAAATATCAATTTTTTTAAAGCCTGCATCTTGGCAAAACTTAATCAACTCTGTTTGTTGATATAAATTCATACTGCCTCTTAAAGTTTTTGCTTTATTCAAAATTTGACTTGTTGTTAATTTATTTTCTATCTTAGAGTCAAAATAAATTTGATTAAATATATCTTGAACCAGAGGATTTTCAGAATAAATTTTATCAACACATATTAATGCACCACCTATTTTTAAAGAATTATATATTTTTTTTAACAACTTCCTTCTTTCATCTAATTTTAAAAATGGAAAAGTTAATAAACTTATAAATAAATCAGAATTTTTTTTAAAAGTTATTTTATTAATATCACCAGTTTTAAATTGAATATTTTTATTTTTAATTTTCTTTTTTGCTAATTTAATCATTTGTGATGAATTATCTATACCAATGTATTTAAATTTAATTTTTCTTTTTTGATTAAATTTTAAAATATTTTTTGCAGTTTCTCCTGTCGAGCATCCTAAATCATAAACTAATGAATTATCTTTAATAAACCATTCACTTAATGAACTAATATATTTTTGTATTGGATCATAAAAAGGAATACTTTGCCTTACATGTTTATCGAATAACGTCGCAACATTTTTATTAAAAACCCACGATTCTCCTTCCACACTATTTATGCCTGTACCTAAAGATATTTTTTTGTTTTTCATTTTGTTTTTGATTGTAAAAAAAGCTCTAAAGTTAAAAGTCTCATTAAAGTATTTGAATGATCAGTTCTTGTATGATCTTGTAAAAGTTTTTTAATTCCTTGTACAGAATAATAATCAGAAATTTTTGAGTTATTATTTAAATTTAGTAAAAATTCTCTAAATTGACCTGACCTAAATTCTTTAGCAATATAAGGCACGGAAAATAACCTTTTTTTCATAAATTTTTTTTTTAAATAGTTAGCAAAGATTTTTTTTAAAATAAATTTTCCTGCCGACTTAAATACTTTAAATTCATCTTTAAGCATAAAACTTTCCTGGATTAATTTATAATCAGTAAAAGGTGATCTAAATTCAATAGATGAGTTCATTCCAACTACTTCATTGCTCTTTAAAAACATAGGTAAATAATATTTTATATCATATAATAAAATCTTATTTATAGCCGATGTGCTTTGTAAATTTCTTAAAAAATCTGCTCTCGTATCTGGTATCTGAAAATTTTTATTAAAAAATTTTTTTAACCTCTCAACGGAAAGATAATTTAAACCAAGAGCTATAGTGTCAAGATTATTATCTTTTTTATATTGATTGTTAACGATATGGTGCCTACTGTATCCACCAAAAATTTCATCAGCTCCGTCCCCAGTAAAACATATTCTAGTTCCTGTGTTTTTATTTATTGATTTAGATAAATTTTGAAGAAGCAAACTACTCGAGGGTAATGGCTCTTCAAAATTATTATATAATTTATTAATATTTTTTAAGAGATTTGACTTCGAACAATTAATAATATTTTTTTTTATATTATATTGATTAATTAAATCATCAATTTCATTTATCTCATTTAAAGAACGAAAGTCTTTATCTCCTAAAAATTTTGCCGTAAAAGATTTTAATTTTTTTGATTTGTTTGATAAAATCATCGATATAATTCCCGAGTCTACCCCACCACTTAAAAGTACAGATTTTTCATAAGCACAATTATTAGACCACAAATCAATATTTAATTTTAAAACATTATGTATATTTGTAATTGAATTATTTAAATCTTGTTTTTTTTGATCATCAATATTTTTAACGAAATCAATTAAACTATAGTAATTACTTTTTTTAATTTTGTTAAAATTATAAACTAAAATTTCTCCAGGTAATAATTTATTAATATTTTTATGAAGAGTTTCTTCTCCAGATACATCTCCAAAAACTAAACTTTCATCAATTTTTTTTTTATTTATCTCAAATCCTAAAAAACCCGATCTAACCATATAAGACTGTTGAGAGCTAAATAAAATTTTACCTTTACTAAAATTATAAAAAATAGCTTTATTACCTACTCGATCAACCGTTAAAATCACTAAATTTTTTTTAATATCATATATGCATATAGAAAAAAAACCCTCTAAATATTCAACGAACTTATTTCCATAATAATCATACAAAGATAAAATTACTTCTGTATCGGTATCTGTAAAAAATTTATATTTTTTTGAAATTAAAAAATTTTTTAAATCTCTATGATTTAAAATCTCGCCACTAAAGGATATATATTTTCCATGTTTATATAATGGTAAAATATAATTTTTTTTACTTACAATTTTTAATCTTGAATTTGATAAAAAATAATTTTTTCCGTTTATAGTTCCCAAATAATCGGGCCCTCTTTCTTTTAAGTAACTTGCAGCTTTTTTTAACTTAAAGAGCTGTGAATCTTTAATTTTTAAATTAGAAAAATAACCTAATATTCCACACATTATATTTTAAATCCTGGAAAGTTAATTTTAAATTTCGTCCAAGTTTCATTTTTGGCATCTAGTCTGACTCCAGTTCTTATAGTTTTTTTTTTACTTTTATTTAAAACGAAAGTTCCTACATAAACATCTTTTTTGCTTATGGGTAACCTTGCACTTGTTTTTCCCGGCATTTTGTAACCATATCCAAATACAGAGTCTAAATTTAATTCGTGAATTTGAAAAAATGAAATTAATTCATTTAAATTATGAATTATGTAATGGTTTCTTCTATTACTTAAATGATAATATTGATAACTTAAATCTTTATCAACAATTGTATTCCCCTGGAATTTAATTTTATTATCAAACATTATCCATTTTTTAGAAACTTCAGCAGCTCTAATTAAGAAATTTTTCCAATCAGGGAGCATATAAAATAAATTCCAAATCATAACAACATCATAACTATTTTTTTTTATTCTCTTATCGAAAATATTATATGGGTAGAATTTTGCTTTATTTTTATATTTTTTTTTTGCATGTAAAATACATTTTTTATCAAGATCAATTCCTGTGTAGTCAATATTGAATTTTTCGTTTAAAGCAGAATACATGCTTCCAGTTCCACAACCAATATCAAGAATCTTTTTATTATTTATATTAAATTTTTTAAAAATATATTTTTTTGATTTTTCCAAATCAACAAACTGCGATCTTATATTATAATTAATATAAAGATCACTTTTGGAGGTCTCCAAAAAAATATTTTTTAATTTTGAATTTTTGTTCATAAAATTTTTGATATACTAGTAATGTTTTTAATTTTTTTACTATCAAAAAAAAACTTATTTCTTAAATATTGCTTCTCAACGTTAAGAAAACTATTATTTTTTAATTTAAAATCTATTATATTATTCAGGTTTTTTATATTTTCACAAACATTTATTCCAAATTTTTCTAGTTCTTTTTTTTTAAATTCTTTGCTTAATTCAGTTTCTAATATTGCAGTATCTGAATTAAAATTTAAAGACTCCATAAAGCTAGTACTTAAATATAAAAAAATATTAAAATCAGATTCTTTAAGTAGATCGGTTAAATTATTTTCATTATAAATATACTTTATTTTATCACCACTAATATCTTTAATAAAATATTTCATGTTCTTATCTCCATATGGATAATCTTTAAAAATAACTTCATATTTATCTGTAAATTTTAAAATATTTTTAATAATGGTACATTGATCTTTATACAATGAAGTAGAAATGCCCTTTCTATAATATCCTATATAAAACTCATTCTTGTAAATTTTATATCCGGCAGCAATTAAAATTTTTTTTTTTTCTGTTATTTTTTCTTTTATTAACAACTATATTATTTAAATAACCAAGGTGAAAAAAAGATATTTTTTTATTATTTAAATTTGTTTTTATTTTTGGCTTCATGCCAGTGAATCCAATTTTATTGAATAAAAATAAATCACTGTAATTATAACCACCAAGTGATTTTTTATACCAGCCAGTAGGACCATGAAACCAAATTAAATTAAATATTTTTAAATCATCACAAATTTTTTTAAATAAAATTGATTTTAATTCAGGAAAACCAGAATATCTAAAAACAACCATTTTGGTATTTTTTAATCTGTTACAATAATAATTATAATTTTTTATAAAATAAGGTAAAAATTTCAAATAATTATTAAAATAATTATTAAGTATTTTTTTTAAATTTAAATTATCAAATATATATAATTTTTTATTTTCATTTTTAAAAAAATTTTTATTATTTATCAAATTATTTTGATTATCATTATGTGAGTCCCTAAAATTACAACTAATTAATTTTAATTTATTTTTATCAAAAGAATTTTTTAAATCACTATTAAGCTTAGTATCTAAAATTAATATATTTTTATTAAAAACTTTAAAATAAAATAATAATTTTTTGATTTTATTTTTTATTTCATTAAAAAAGCTATATTTTTTTTTTATTTTAAAATTTTTTTCAATTTTTTTTTTAATTATATTTTTTTTTAATTTTTTTAATTTTTCATTATTTGCAAAAATATAATCGATTGACTCAAAGTTTGAATTATCAAAATTATTTTCAAAAGGAGAAATTGAAGAAACAAAATATACTTTTTTTAAATTATATTTTTTATATAAAATATTTATAATTAAGTTTAAGTATAAAAGGTATCCAGTTTTTTGTTTAAAATCTAAAAAAATATTATTAAAAAGAGGCCATTTTTTTTTTTTAAAAAATTTATCAATAGAAAATAATTTTTTATTAAATAATTTAATAACTGGTATAAAATTTAAATCAAAATTTTTAATAACTTTATAACATTTATCTTCTGGAAGAATATCTTCACATTCCATTATATTAATATTTTTTTTTTTTAAAATATAAGAAACTTTTGAATCTAAAGATAAAACTTTACTTTTTTTTAATAAATTATAATTAAAATATTTTAAACAATCGTATTTTTTTAAAATAATAAGATTCATTTATTTAAAATAATTTAAATTAATTTTTTGAAAAATTCCAAATCCTGATAATCGTTAAGGTCAAATGAATTTAATTTTTTCATTTTATAAATTCCATGATTTCTAATATTAACTAATTTTTTGTTATCAATATTTTTTTTTTCAGAAATATATATTGCTCCATTTATAAAATAACTTTTTTTTACATTTTGCCTTAAGTCATTTAATATTCTTTTTTGAAAGAAGGAAATTTTTTTTTTTTTTAAATAAACAGATTCATATGGATTCTCTATTGAATCTGAAACGGAAAATAAACTTGAATATCGTCCTTTTTTAAACTTTTTTATCGAATTTAAAACATCCTCATAAGTTCTAAATGGCGAAGTAGGTTGCAAAATAATAAAATATTTATAGTTAATTTTTTTATCTATAAATTTTTTAAAATGCTTTAAGTTTTCAATTAAGCTTATTCTGTCACCAGATAATTTCTTGGGTCTTTTATATTCTGTATTAACATTATATTTATGGGCAATTTTCTTTATTAAATTATCATCAGTTATCACATAGCTATTTTTTATATTTAATTTTTCAATTATTTTAAATGTGTATTCAACTAAATGTTTTTTTTTTAATTTTATTAAATTTTTTTTTTTTATTCCTTTTGATCCTTTTCGTGCAGGAATTACAAATAAAAAATTATCTAAATTCATTTAATTATTTTTAGATATGTCTTTTGCTAATTTATAATAATCACTAGTCTTTTTATTCAATAAAATTGGAATTGCTATTGATTTTAAAAGTATTTTTTGTGTTGAATACATATTTTTTATTTCTCTACTACTAAACATGTGTTTCCAATAATATGAACAATGCCATCTTAGTGCATCTGGCAAATTTTTTGTTCCAAAATTATTTTTTTTTATTATTTTCAAAATTTTTCTTTTTTGTTTATTATTTTTTATAAAAAATATGGCTGTATCAAAATTTGGTTTTGAAAATTTTACTATTTTTCTTATTTCAAAATTTTTTTTAATTATATTAATAAAGCTTAAATATCTTTTTTTATTTTCTTTTAAAATAAAATTTAATTTTTTTAATTGCTCTATTCCAACAACTGCTTGCATTTCAGTCATTCTATAATTAAATCCAACTGTCATGAATTTATCATTACCCCTTGAAACATTTTTTAAATTTTTATGCCCATGATCATGATAAGCTCTACAAAAATTGTAATATTTTATATTATTTGTTGTAATCAGCCCACCCTCACCTGTTGTGATTATTTTACCATGATCAAAACTAAAAACTCCAATATCGCCTATTGTTCCTAAATATTTATTTTTATATTTTGCTCCTACAGACTCGCAATTATCTTCGATTATTTTAATTTTTTTTTTTTTACAAATTTGAATTATTTTTTTAAACTCTCCAGACTCACCTAGCATATGTACTGGGATTAATACTTTTGTCTTTTTTGTTATTTTTTTTTTTAGATCATCTATTGAAATATTCAAATTTTTATCAACATTTACAATTATTGCTTTTGCACCAACATCTTTAATAGCTTCAACTGTCGCTATAAAATTAAATGATTGAGTCAAAACTTCATCTCCAGGTTTTACATCTAAAGCTTTCAGGGCGATTTTTATTGCCGCGGTACCAGATGATACTGCCAATGCATACTTTGTTTTAAAATATTTTGAACAATTTTTTTCCAAATTTCTTACATAAAAATTTTTTCTTAATTTATCAAAACCGTGAGCAAACAATACTCCACCTTCACTAAATAGTTTATTTATTGCTTTTTTTTCTTTATTATTAATTATTTCAAATCCTGGCATTTTTTAACTTTATAATCTAAGTTCTATTTGTTTTTTCAAACTTTTTTCATAATTTTTTATTTGTTTTAAATCATAGTGAGCTTTTTTATCTTTAAACTGTAAAGTCCAACCCTTTCTACTATTTTTAGACTTATTAGCTAAACTTCCGTGAACTATTAAAGAATGATGAATTAATGCATCACCTATTTTTAAACTTGGATAGCTAATTTTAAATTTTTTTAAAAATCTTTTATTTTTAACGGTTTGTGAGCTGCCTTTTGCATAAGATGGTTTGTGGCTTAATATTCCGTGCTTATGAGATCCATCATAATAATATATACAACCATTTTTAATATTTGATTTGTCTAAAGCAATCCATATTGTCAATGCATTAGAGCCTTTAACTCCCCAATAATAATTATCTTGATGAGCTGGAGATGGTAGGCCCTTTTTAGCTGGTTTGGCAAAAAGTTCACTAAATCTATATTCTGCCTGGCTATTTAAAAATTTTTTAACTATATTTTTTATGTATGTGCTATTTGCTATTTTTTTAATTAAAGAATTTTTACCTAACTCATGGAATGAATTTAAATTATTAATATTTTTTGTATTGCCTATAAAATTTAGAGATCTAGAATTATTTTTATTTAATAATCTTTTTTTTATATAATCTCTAATCAATTTTTTTATTTTTAATGTATCTTCATATTTAATAAAATTATCCAATAAAACCCATCCTTTTTGTTCATAATGCTTTTTAAGTTTTTCAAAGTTATATTTATTTTTCATTACTTTTTATTATTTTTTGTTTTGAATTTTTATAATATCACTTACATCTGACCATTTCTCTGTCATCGGATAAGGTATAATTTTTTTTTTTTTATTAATCATTTTATCAATAAACTCATTCATATCTATTTTTTCATTTTTTTTTAAATATTGTATTATATTGGGTGATAAAATATAAATACCTGCATTTATATAAGATAATGAAATTGGTTTTTCGATAATATTTTTAATTTTTTGATTTTTTATTTGAACTTCTCCAAAAGAACTGGTTGTTCTATACTCTTTAACAACTAAAGTAATATCTGCTCTTTTTTTTTGATGATATTCTAACAAAGAATTATAATTTAAATCTGTAATAATATCACAATTGGTAATTAATATTGGTTTCTTAATTTTTTTTTTTATAAAACTTAAAGCTCCAGCTGTTCCTAATGGTTTTTTTTCTAATATATATTTTATTTTTAATCCAAATTTTTTTCCATCTTTAAGCCAATTTTTTATTTTATATCCCAAATAATTTAAAGATATCACAATGTTTAAAAAACCATCTTCTTTAGCCTTAATTAATAAATGCTCAATCAATGGACGATTTTTATATTTTAATAATGGTTTAGGAGTATTTTTAGTAAGCGGCATTAATCTTTTACCTTTTCCTCCTGCCATAATAAAAAAATAATTATTAACTTCATTAACTTGATATTTTTTTTCTTTTTTTAAATGTAAACCGATTACCTTTTTATTTTTTACAACCGGAATTTGAAAAATAGAATGCTTAAACATTAAATTATCTATTTTACTTTTTGACTCATTTTTTTTTACAGTTAGTGGATTTTTATTAGCTAATTTATAAACTGGAATTTTTAAACTAACTCCTTTTAATATACCCGATCTAATATCTCCATCAGTTAAAGTTCCTATTAATTCATTTTTTTTATTAACAACCAGTACAATCTGAAAACCAGTTTGTTCAAGTTTTTTTATTGCATTAAAGACCATGCTATTTTCTAAAATTAAACTTTTTTTCCAATTTTTAATGCTCATAAAATTTTATATCTCTAAAATCCTTTATTTTTTTTAATTTTTTAATTTTTAATTTTTTTAAAATTTTAATAGTATTCTCAACAGTATTTTTTTTAAAATATAAATTATTTCTATTATTTATAATATTATTCCTCTTTTTTTTTATTAAACTTTTAATCGTTTTTTCTAATTTAAATAAATTTTCATTTATATTAATAACTAATTTTGAAAATACTCTTCCTTCTTGTCGTTTTCCTATATTTATCGAAAATTTATTAAATGAAGGTGTCTCCAAAATTCCGCTTGATGAATTGCCTATTACTAAAGATGATATTTTAATTAAAGATAAATAATTTTCGTGGCCTAAATTTTCATAAACTTTTGAATTTTTATTTTCTTTAACAAAATTTCTTATAAGTTTTTCAAATATATTATTTCCTATATCGTGGCTCGGTAATGTAAATATTAAACTATAATTTTTAAAATTTTTTAAAATTTTTAAAATTAATTCTAATTTTTTTTTTGAATTTTTTAAATTATTTATTTCCGGATAAAAATTGATAATAATAATATTGTCTTTAAATACTATTTTTAATTTATTTTGAAGTTCTCTTTTTGTTAAATATTTAGTTTTACTTATTGCATAAGCTCCAAAACCACCTACAACATGTATACTTTTTTTTGTCTCTCCTAGTTGAATTAGTCTTTTTCTAAAAGCTTCATGAGCAACTAAATGTAACTTTGAAAATTTACTAATAGAATGTCTAAATGAATCGTCTAAACTATCTAAAGTTTTTTCTCCACCATGTAAATGGACTACGGGAATACCTTGTATATATGATGATATAACTCCGGCTAAAACTTCATATCTATCTCCAAGAACCAAAAACAAATCGATATTCTTTTTTTCAAAATAATATCCCATTTCACTATTTATAATTGAGAAATTTTTATTAACTGTAGATGAATTACTATTTTTGGTATTTAAATAAATTTTTTTATTAATTTGAATTTTATCTTTAATTATTTCAGAAATTGAAAATCCATGTTTTCTTGAAAGATGTGAGCCTGTCACTATCAAATTTAAATGAAAAAATTTATCTTTTTTTAAAGATAATATTAATTTTCTTAATAAACCATATTCAGCTCTTGAGCTGGTTAAAATACAAACTTTCATTTTATTTTTTTATTATTTGATCGGGTAAATATTTTTTTTTTGACTTAACACCAATAATATTATTAATGCTCATGGGAGATATTCCTCCTCCTGAGCGTTTTGCTGTAATATTTTCATTAGAAAAAAGCTCTCCTTTATTAATAACTTTTTTTGCAACTAAAAATTTTCTTACAAACCTTTTGTTGTTAGTTTCTTTTACTTTTTTTTTTTTATTTTTTATCAATATTTCAAAGTTTCTAATATTTTTTACTAAATTTTTAAAATTTTGAGGTTCAGCACTTGCATAATGATCTGGTCCAGCTAATTTTCTATTAAGTGTTAAATGTTTTTCAATTACTCTAGCTCCATTTGCGATTGCAAAAAGAGCAGCTTCATTTCCCATTGTATGATCTGAAAAACCAAATTTTTTATTAATTTTTTTCAACTCATGCATTTTTTTTAAATTGAATTCATCAAGATTTGTTGGGTATGAACTAACACAATACAAAGGAATTACGCTTTTTCCAGATTTTTTTAGTATTTTATATGCATTTTTAATTTCCTGAAAATTGCTCATTCCAGTTGAAAAAATTATATTTTTTTTTAATTTTGATATTTTTTCCAATAATGGTTTATTCGTAATTTCTCCAGATGGAATTTTAATTAAATTTAATTTTAAATTTTTATAAAGTTTTAAACTCGTTGTATCAAAAACAGAAGCTAAAAACTTAATTTTATTATTATTACAAAATATTTTTAATTTTTTAATTGATTTAAAACTCAAATAATATTTTTTTAACATTGAATACTGAGTTTCATTTTTGTTTCCGAATTTCTTTTGATATTTTGTTTTTTTATTAAATCTTGTAGTAATCTCAGAAGGTTGAAATATTTGAAATTTTACATAATCTGCCCCAGCTTTCTTTGCTTCTAAAATTAATTTTTTGGCTAAAGAAATTTTACCATTATGATTTACACCGACTTCAGCAATTATATGTATCTTTGTATTATCCAAAAACATGAATTATTTTACTTGTTATATTATTTAAATCTTTTTCTTTTAAAAAATAACTGCTAGGTAAACATACGACTTTTTTATAAAAATTATTTGCTTTAATAATTTTATATTTTTGATATTTTTTTAAATATGATTGTAAATGGCACGGAAGCCATAAAGGCCTAACATCAATTCCCATCTTAATTAATAAATTAATTTTTTTTTTTAAATTCTATATAATTTTTTGTTTTAACTAATATTGTACTTAACCAATTATTAGAAAATGAATTTTTATTAGTAAACATAAATTTAATATTTTTATAATTACTAAATTTTTTTTTATAATATAAATGAATATTCTTTTTTTTTTTCAATATAATATTAATTTTTTTAATTTGTGAAACGCCAAGTGCAGCATGAATATTTGACATCCCATAATTAAAACCTACTTCATTATGAACAAAGAAAATACTATCTATCTTTGACTGATTTACTAATCTTTTAGCTCTTATAAAATCATTTTTATTTTTTATTAATATAGCTCCGCCACTACCAGTTGTAATTATTTTATTAACGTTAAAAGACAAAATCCCAAAATCACCTTTGGTTCCTGCGTGTATTTTTTTTTTATAAGAAGATCCAAATGCTTCGGCTGCATCCTCAATTAGTTTTATTTTTAATTTTTTACATAGTTTAATTAGTGGGTCAATATTAACTAAATCACCAAATACATGTGTAACTAATATTGCAGAAATTCTTTTTTTTGTTTTTTTATTAAAAGTGAAATTTTTTTTTTTAAAAGTATTTTTTTTTAAAAAAAATATTAATTTTTTTATATCAATATTTAAGTATTCATCACAATCCATAAAAATTGGTGAAGCATTATTATATAAAACCGAATTAATTGTCGAAATAAATGTTATTGATGGAACTATCACTTCATCTCCTTCCTTAACATTTGATAGTTTTAAAGAAATATGAAGTGCTGATGTACCACTATTGCATGCAACGACATAGTTACTTTTATTAAATTTAGAAATTTTATTTTCAAAAGTTGTTACATACTTTCCTGATGAAGATAGCCAGCCAGATGAGATACATTTTTTTGACATATCTACTGCGCTTTTTTCCAATAATGGTTCGTGAAGTGAATATTTGTATACCATTTTACTTTATGAAAAAATTTCCAGGTTTTTTTATAAATTTAATTTTTTTTATTTTTCTTAAATTAAAAATCATTTCTTTAATTCCATAATCTAAACTCAAAAATTTCTTTATACCTAATTCAACTCTAATTTTATTAAAATTTACTATATAGTTTCTTGGATCATTTTTACTTTGAACATCCTTATATTTAAGACTTGGAATATATTTTTTTATTTTATGTATAATATCAATTTTTCTAAAGTTATTTTTATTGCTTCCTACATTAAAAATTTTTGTTTTTTTAATTCTACTTTTTTTTATTAACGCATAATAAATTACCTTTGCAAAATCTTGAACATGACAATATGGTCTCCAAGTTTCACTATCGTAAATATCAATTACTTTTTTTTGCATAGCCATAAGTACAAACTCATTTACAGTCAAATCAAATCTTGGTCTCTCTGAGTGCCCAAATGCAGTAGCAAATCTGAGTATAAAAACATCAAAATGAAAATTTTTATTTTGATTAATCAAATATTTTTCAATTTTAATTTTTTGTTTTGCATATAATGATTGTGGATTTAATCTCGTATTTTCATTTGCTATTTTATTCTTTATTAACCCATAATTTGAACATGTTGAAATAAAAATTAATTTCTTTATTTCTTTTTTATTTTTACAAAAATTAATAAATTTCTTGATACCTGTATAATTAATTTTTTCTGCTGTTTTAGGATATTTTTTTGTTATTGGATCACCAACAAGTCCAGCTAAAATAACTACATCTGTAATACTATTTGTAATATGTCTATAATTTTTTTTATTAGTCAAATCACATTTAAATAAAATAAAATTTTTTTTATTTTTTATATTTTTAATTGAGGAAAGATGATTATAAATAAAATTGTCTACACAAGATACTTTAAAACCTTTTTTTAAAAAGAACTTTGCAACAACTACTCCTATATATCCGCCGCCTCCTAATAATAAAATATTTCTCATTAATTATTTTTCCTTTACTTAAAAATTTTTTTTTTACTTAAATTTTTTTTCAAAAAACAGTTAGCTCCAACTATACAATTTTCAGATATTTTAATATTTTCTTTAATTACAGCGCCGCTTCCGATAAAACTATAATCTCCTATTTTAACACCACCATTTATTATTGCGCCAGGAGCTATATGACAGTGATTGCCAATTATTACATCATGTTCAATTGTTGCATTTGAATTGATAATACAATTTTTGCCAATTTTAGAACCAAAATTTATAGTAACTCCATGCATAACTATGGTGCCACTACCTATTTTTGAATTAGATGATATATAAGCATTTTTAGATTTTATTATTGGTATTTTAAATTTAAAATTTATTAATTTATTGAAAATTATCTCTCTTTTTTTTAAATTTTTAATGTCACCAAACCCAACCAATGCATAAATATTTTTTTTAGTAATTTTATTTAGATTTTTTTCTAAATAAATTACTTTATATTTAGAAAAAGTTTTTTTATTTAAATTTCTTTTCTCAATTAATCCTAAAATTTTAAAATTAGAATTTGAATTTTCAATAACATCTATACATGACCTTGCGTGGCCTCCAGCACCTATTAATATAATTTTTTTTTGCATAAATATTTTAAATTAATTCATTAATTATTTTTTGTATTTTATCCTTTGAATTCATGTTTTCAAAATTTCCTGAAAAAGAATTTTTTATTTCTTTTTTGAAGTCATCGTCATAATTATCTTTACCTTCATTAAAATTATTTACATACTTCATTAAATCTTTTCTATTTTTGACTGTTAAAATTTTGCTATTTGGGTGATATTTAGAGATACTTTCAAAAAAATTACATTCATCATAAATAATAGCCTCAATTCCTTCTGATAAACTCTCTTCAATGACCGAACTATATCTTCCAATAACAAAACTACTAAGTCCTAATAATTCGTAAATATTAATATTATTAGTTATATTATTAAACTCGATATTTTCAATTTTTTTAATTTTATCAAAAATTTCTTCTGGTAATAGATCTATTTGACTATCTATTTTATTTCTAATTATAAAATGTAGGTTTTTGAAATTTTCAGCTAAATTTATAATTTCTGAAAAAAAAGTAATATTATTTTTAATCGAAGTTCCGTTTTCACCTTCAACACAAGTAAAATAATTATCTCTAACGTATAAACCTAGACATAAAACTTTTTTCTTTGTAATTTTTTTAAGTCTAATTACTTCTTTTTTTAAATTCACTTTTTTATAATTTAAGTTACTTAAGTTTCTTAAAATTCCTGTTTTAAAATATTTATCAACTACATAACCAGAATTTTTAAACATTTTCTCATAATTATTACCTGTAACTAAATAATAATTATAAAATAAAGGTACCATAAGATTATTCGCTAAATATCTTTCCTGAATTGATAAAGTTTTAATTTTTAATATATCGCAAGCTAATAATATGTTTTTAGGAAATATAATATCAAAATCACAATAAATTAATTTTAATTTTTTTAATTTTTTAAGAGCATTTATATTTTTTTCAATTTGAATAATATTTATAAATATAAAATATGATAAAATTAATTTAAAAAATGAAAATTTTTGAATAAATTTCAAATTTTTAAAAAGAAAAAAAATTTTTTTTATATCAACTTTAAAACCTAAATCTTGAATATTTATTTTGGGTATATTATAAAAATTAAAATATTTTAATGAAAATTTATCTACTGGACTTTTTAGTATAGTTAATATTTTTGATTTATAAGTTTTACTATTTTTATTTTCACTAAAAATTTGATTTTTAGCATAAGCCTTTCCATACTTTAAACTATGATGGGGGAAAAATGCTATTTCAAAATTTTCTAGATTAAAGTTTTCACTTTTTAAATTAGTATTTTTTTTATTGATAGTTTTTTTTTTATTTAGTTTTTTTTTAAAAAATCTTAAAAATTTTTTTAAAAATAAAGAAATTATATTAAAAAATATAAATATAGAAATAACTTTTAAATTTTTATCATATTTTTTTAACAATAAGTAAGAATTAATATTAGAAGGAAAAAAATAAACAATATTATTTGTAAGAGAAAAATTTTTATCAATTAAAGATATAATACGCCCAGGATCTCTTATTGCACTTAGCTCGCCTATTAATGAAAGTTTAAATTTTTCAATATTTACATCATGTAATTTTATAAATGAATTAAATAAAAAATTTTTATTAATATAATTAAATAAATTTTCTTCTAATCTTTGTCCAATTTCAAACCCTCTATTATGATAAGTATTATCTAAATCTTTAAATCCTACTTCTGTTAAATTAATTTTATTAAAAAATCTTTTAAAACTATTTTTTTTTAAATTATCATTTGTAATATGATAATAAAAATTTTTAAAAAAAATTTTAAAAAAAATTAGAATTATTAAATTAAAATAATTTATTTTTTC
>MDTG01108500.1_pt1 | contig 16817 bp, 45 predicted proteins | sample 811421 | NCBI WGS metagenome assembly MDTG01 (sample SAMN05326645, study PRJNA326480) | marine metagenome | isolation source: seawater | place: Pacific Ocean: South East | collected 2011
AAACCACAATCAACCAAAGGAGAAAATATGCAAATCACACAATATATTCCAACAACTGACAGTAGCGGAACTTCAAATCTAAATCACCTTCTTTCTGAAAGACTGATTCAGGTAATCAGGCTCATGCAACCTCGAGACTTAGAGAAAGTCTTTGGCCCGGGCGAAGATGTCGACATCCCAGAAAAAGGATACACAGACCCTGAGTGGTACTTTCGCAGTTCAGACGGCTGCGTGTGGGGTATTGGCTGGCGCTGGGGATCGACGCGTCTTCGAGGCCGCGGCCCAACCGGTCAAGGTTTCTTCTTCAATCACCCTTCTCCTGACTCTGCTGCAGATTTTGTGGAGTTCATTAATGAAGAATTGATGGGAGCATAAGATGACAACATTTTTAGAACTAGCAAATAGGTTCAGATCACACACCTTCAGTAAACCTGCAGACGAGCCTCACACCCTCTGGCATAAAAGTGACAATTCTGTCGGAAACAGATATCGTCGATGGCAAAACATCTCTGCAAAGAGAGAAGCTAAGGAAGGAGATAACGTAATCAGCATGAAGGAAGTTTACGAATACGTTAAGTTTTCTGGGTGTGACTGGAGCTACATCTTCGACCAGATCCACTACGGTTTGATCACAGGGCCAGAGACACTAGCGGCTGTCGAAGAATGTCTAGACATCTTAAAGAATGATGATCCGCCCGAAGACGACGGCACCAAGGTCAGGCATGTCAATCGTCTCGGGGGAGTGAACTACATTCCAAAGCCGACTTATCACGATTGGAATCTTACTGATCACGTAGCGAAGATCTTGAGCACGGCATTCTTTGCGGATCTAAAAAACAAGAACTTGTATTCTGAAGATTTTGTTTATGTATACACGTCTCATAACGGTTACAGTAGATCTACATGATTAAAACCCGTGCAATCAAACTCAATCCGTGATATAATAAAAACATAACCAACTAAGGAGATAAAAAATGAATTTAGACAATCACAATTCAAAGTGTAATGAAGTCAACGACATTATTGCATCATTTCCGGGAATCGACACTCCAATGATTTGTCTTCACACATTTAGTAACAGTATTACTGACCCAGGAATAAGAGGTACAGATCTTGCCAGCTGGTTGAGTGATTGGCATTCAGACAAGTGGGTGGCAGTGTGCGAAGCTATCGATGAGCTTATAGAAGAAGGGGCAGTCGCATTTTTAGACGACGGAAACATTTACCCAACAGGGTACCAGGGTGCAATACCTCAACTCATGTAACTGAGCGAAACACTTATTATAATATACTCACCACCTCCAACCAAGGAACTAAAATGGCTAAGCAATACAAGATAACAATTACCCTTACATTCGACGAAGACTTAAAAGACAAGACTTTATCAAGAGAAGATCTTCCCGGTCTAGACGATGAGCCAACCCCTGCACCCGCGGCAATACTTCACGTAATCTCTGGAAAAGCTTGGGACGTATGCGATGATGCCGGCTTGGCTATCAAAGACTACGATTATGACATAGAAGAATTAGACATAAATGGGCAAAATGAACTAGTCGAGGAGCAAGCATGAGAAAAGGTAATCAAGTAAAACTAATCGGAAAATACCCGTTTTGTGGAAGAGAGGGGGTTATCAAATACTCTTGGGAAAGAATATACAGACATACTACTGCAGAAGAAGTGCAGGCTTGGCGAGACAGTCCTGAGTCGAAAGGAATGAACTCCGCCGGCGAGTCAAAACTTCCACCCAGGTGCGTTCAAGTTGAATACAGCGGCGGTACCATTCTCCGGCCAAATCGTACGATCACCAAAGAAGAAGAGACTAAACTATCTGACGACACTTTCACTGTTGTCCGTTCTCGGTGCGCGCCGATACTTGGGTATCACAAGTACAGCAAGATGACGCTGCTTCGAAACAATCGTACGGGAGAAGAAGGGTATATTAGAAGAGACTTTGTACAGGTATTGTCGTAACCTTACAATTTTTACTAGCTCGACAAAAATCCTGTAACAGAGAATGCAGCTAAATATAATACAAACATAACCAACCAACTAAGGACAACATTATGCCAAAAACATATAAAACAGAAATAATCGGATACACATTTTCAGAACTCAGCGACGAAATAAAGCAAAAGATATACCAAGAAGAATATGATAAATTTTCAGAGATGGTTGACTTTGAACCGATTGAAGACAGTTTTCGAGAAGACTTGGTACAGCGATTTGGTGCAAGACCGGGAGATCTTCAAGTCGCCTACGATGTTTCATATTCACAAGGTTCTGGAGCATGCTGTGTTGGTGAGTTAGATGTAGAAACTGTGTTTGAAAACTTCGTGGGATCATATTTTGCTAAACTTCTAGGGCTGATCAATGGTGGATGGGTTGAGATAGATTCAATCAAAATTGAACGCTGCGGTCCATGGAACTTTTATAGTCATGAGAATACATGTCAAGTCGAAATTGAGTATACATGCGACTCAAATGAAGTTGGTGATTGGGATGGCGAGGACATTACTGAACTAGAAGAGATGCTTACAAATGCGATTAGAGAAGAATTGCTTAGCTTGCACAGCGGCCTTCAAGATCATTACGAAGAGTCAACATCGTTTGAAGCGTACTGTGAAGCAGCTGACAACGGCACGATATACACGGAGGATGGAAAAGTGGTCGATCCCGCTTTTATCAAGCATGCTCATGCATACGATGGTTATCAGCTTAAGCTGAACTTCGATGAATAAAGAATAACTCCGTGGTTGGTGTTAAGACGTCATATGACGTCGGAGAGAAGGTTGGTTACCTTCGGGACAGGGTGGGTATATTACACCAACTACGACAAAAAAGTGGAATCTCGTGTAACCTCGAGAACGACAGAATATAATAAACACATAACCAATCAACCAAGGAACATATCATGTCTACATCATTCACACTCTTATCAGATACATTTGAAGAAAGTGTCATAGCACTTCGATTTTGGGGAGGACCCGAAAATGGATGCACAGTTCGATTCGCTTTACCCGAAGTTTTGTTTGCGCACATCAGGGACGTCGAACTTATTAGCGAAAACGGTGAAACGACCACAGTTGGAAAGCTGCATGATTCAGTTGACTCGATCGACTTTCTTAGAAGTGACAATTCCCCCAATGAGCATCTGAGTTTCGGAACAGACAGAGCGAGAGAGCGAGCACGCCAAGTATGGGAGGCTAGATAGCATGTCTTACATTTTACCAAAGTATTCAAATGAACCTAACTTCATAGGTTATCCACTTTTCTATATCAAAGATGATTCAATCCCACTGTGTCACATGTGTGCATCAAAGGAAAATGTCAACGGAGTCTTAGTCAAGATGGAATGCAACTGGGAAGATCCAAACCTCTACTGCGATGATTGCAGTATAAAGATTGAGTCAGCATATGCAGAAGAGAGCGGTGATTCAGAATGCTGATAGTCGCACTAACCGTTGTGCTTGTCTTGTGTCCGTTAGCGAGTTCATATAGTTTGCTCAAAGAAAAAGAATACACGGGCGCAGTCGTCACTTTTCTATTCGCACTTTTGTTTGGAATATTCATCTGGGAAAAGATAAAAATAAGATACAATCTGTGCGAAACAACTTCTAGGTTGACGACATGTTGTCTAGAATATGATCACAGCAGGAGCGGTTCTTATTGTCTGTATGCCGAACCCTGCATGGAAAAAGTTTGTGTTGAGTAGAATGCGGCTCGTGTAATACTAAAACTTTACCAATATAATATAAACATAACCAAACAACCAAAGGATAACAAATGAATAACATTAAACGAAATAAAAACTACAATCAAGTCTGTGTCTGGCCAGGGACAATTTTACCTGAGACTCACATTGCAAAGTTCGTCAATCACTTCAAGGAGAACGGTTTTCGGATCCAGCACCTTGAAACATTGCGAACCTTTCCTGATCATGACGACAAAGGTAAACTTATTGAAGGCACCGGTGGTAGAAGTGACGTCTTGTTCGCGATCCATGACGAAGATGTTATGAAGTTTGCGATTCCACGAATGCAAATGGGGATTCGCTGGATCGAAGACGTTCTAGATAACGAGCCTAGGGTGGCAGAACACAGCATATATCCTGAACGAATTAAAGATTACAGAACTTGGTAAAAGAATAACTCCGTGGTTGGTGTTACAATCTTGAATGAAAAACGCTCAGTCCCACAATGATCGGGATAGAGAAGTCGCGACTCGACTGGCACATTCAAGATTGGAGAGAAGGCTGGTTACCTTCGGGACAGGGTGGGTATACATCAACCTCATGTAACGGAAAACAAAACATAATATAATAAAACCATAACCAATCAACCTAAGGAGGCACCATGATAATAACTACAGCGAACACCGCTCAGCAGATAAAGTCCATCGCCGGGCGTTACGGATGGCAAGTAGAAGAAGACAATAACAGTCAGCTGATTATCTACACCGGAGAACCCGAAGGCGCACCACAACTTGCGCAGGAAGTAGCTGGAATTTACGGCTGGGACTACGATAGTGATAACTACGGTGCCATCTTGTTGTATACAGGTATTTACGCGCCAGACATTCGTCTTTGCAGCGTGTGGATAGAATACACAGACGGCAGAGAGGTCGACATCGAAGTTTGGCTCGACATCGATAGTTCGATCGAAGAACAAGTGTACACATCATTCAATCCGCTCGATCCTGAATACCCACAAATCGCAAACTTTAGATGGGACTTAGTCAGGGAGGCAAAATGAGTTTACATCCATCAGAACTTTATTCACCGGCAGACTGGGCGGAACTATTCATTCTTTGCACGAAAGCTGCAGAGACAGGAAACAATGACGAAGTCCACATGTGGCTTGTCAACTATTCAAATGCTCACGGTCTTGCTCATCCAGAAGAGACTCACGACTGGAGTGACACCAAGCATATCGTCAAAGATGCAATGATGTTTCTTGATAAGTTCGCTGAGAACTGGACTAGCGATTTAGAAAGCAGAAAAAGAAGATAATGTATATGCGGTCTGCACGCATGATTTGCCGATCATGAGGGTGCACTCAGCCAGAGTTGAAGCGGCAACTTCTGAATTGGTACGTGGCAGGGTTCGACTCCGACTGCGGCCGCAACATTTTGATAAACTCGTGTAGCCTAAAACTGCACGAAGTATAATATAACTACCATCAACCAAGGAGAACAGATATGATATTTGAGACAGTAAATACAAAAGGCAATGTAGTCATACTTAACTTTAACTACATCACCAAGATAGAGGAGACAGAGGTCCGCAACCCATCTGGCCATCCCTGTTGTGGTGAGAAGGGCTCCACCTTACTTAAGATTAGTGTAGCTCATTCCTCAGAATGGGTGATGGTGGCCTGTAACCGTGAAGGTGAAGATCTCACTGCCTATTTTCTAGATGTTTACATTGCATGGGGCAGACGGAGATATGAAACCAAGTAAGCCCGTGTAACACTTCTCACCACCTGATATAATATAAACATAATCAACCAAAGGAGAAAATATGCCAAGGAAAACAGTAAACGTCTTATCCCTGTTAGAATGGGCGAATAAGAACCTTGCACGAGAAGATGAGTTTGCAACAGTCGACTTCAAGTGTGGTATCTGCAGCATGATCGAAATGGTCTTGCATGAGTCAGACAACTACGCAGGCTTTATGTTTCAAGATAACGATGACAGTGACTGCGGAACACTGGGTTACTACAGTCGATCATACTTCTACTCAGCCAAGATGAGAAAGGAAGCTGGTGGTTGCATGGGCATGCTGAAGAGGAGAGCATCATGATGAATAGACAACGAGTCGAAATGATCGCAGGAATATACGGATCTGAAGTATCGTCGGAGAATAACGAGCTGGTTCTTTACACTAGGTCTAACGATCTGGAAAATGCAAAGATGATACAGTCCCATTTTCCAAAGTTTGGACTGACAATCTCATTGCTGATAGACAGAGATGAGTATATCGTTTACACAGGTCTTCAATCAGAAGAAGTTTGTTCTAGATATGCGCATGCTTAGGTCACAACTCTTTCATAAACTAGTCAGATGGGGATTGGGTATCCATGGCAGTATACACATTGTCGAATTCGGACTCAATCTGTTTGAAGGTGCCTGGATGTCTGCTGCCTTTACTCTTTTTGCCGGTCTACTAATGATAAGCGGTGCACTAATTGATGCAAACCACCACGATGAAAACTCGTGTAAATGAAAAGCAAGCAAGATATAATATAAACATAATCAACCAAAGGAGCACATATGTCTTACAATAACAACATCATCATGACACTAGGTGTCGACGATGAGTCCACCTACGGAAGAAAACTTGGCATTACAGTCGCAGTCGACACGCTGGGCATGTGCACGATCTCTTTCGGCACTTCATACTCCATACGCATTCCAGAAGACGATGTTAATGCTCTTCAAGACGTGTTGTGCCAAGCTGTCAATCAGTTGGCTGCCCAAAGAAACGAGGCTGAAGAGTTCGAATCCGCTTCACGAGAAGCGGAAGAGGAAATGGCAACTGAAGCTGACGACTATGACCCTGAAGACGACTGGGCACTTGCTAAAGATGAAGAAGAACAGCTTCGACGAGATGAAAAAAGAGGTCTATATCCAGACAAGTGGGACTACTCGAACTAAATAATAAAACTCATGCAACCCACAAAATAACAAGATATAATATAAACATAACCAACCAAAGGAGGCAGGATGAAAACATTTGAATGTATTGCAGTAGGTGCTCACTTTTATAGAAGCGGCACTTGGTGGGAGAAGCGAAGCAGACGTACGGCCCATGTTTTTGGTCGACCCTCTCGCTGGTGTTACTTTTCAAAACATGATGCAGTAAACTAAAGCTATAACCAACCAAAGGAGATAATATGATAAACAAAAGCTATGACATCGGAGATATAGTCCGATATGAGACATTCACAGGAGAGCTACGAACCGTAGTAGTGACTGCCAAGAGCGACGACATTAAAAACGGTCGACCAGGTTTCGACGGACATTTTCACCGTGCTGAATTCGACAAAGTCTGGGGCTACGACAGCCAGATCATCCGGGTGTTCAAAGTGGTCAACGGCCGCTGGCAATAAGGAGAGCAACATGACAACACAAGAAGAGTTTAGACTATTCATATTCAGTATACTAGGCGACGACGAAGGAATCAGCGAAGACTCGTGGAGTAGATTGACAGATTATCTGCAATCGATCGGCGAGATGGAGCTTATTGGAGAGCTGGCCAGTTTGGTAAAGTCGTGCAACGGTAGAAGATACACAGTATAATATAAACACACCACCCAACCAAGGAAACAAAATGATATATCGTAAACTATTCGACTGGATTGACGGTGATGATGCATGTGAAGCTACTGCAGTCACACTCTACTCAGCACACGATCCTTCCCATGATGAAGAACAAGACTTTATTATTCGTCGAGTTAAGAGTCTGATTGAAACTGGCGTGACAATCAAGAGTATTGTGCTAACTGTTTATCCACCCGATGATGAAGAATACCAAGTAGAGGTCTTGTCTGAGTTTATCAATGTTATCAAAAACATATACAGCAATGGAGACACGATCGAAGCAATGGTCATAAAAGTTGATATAAAAGAATCCGGACACTAAACCCGTGCAACCTAAAAGCGCGCAAGATATAATATAACCATAACCAACCAAAGGAGAATGAGATGGAAAAATACACAACAAACATCATCACTATCGTCGTAAATAGCGACATCGATCCCTCGACATTGCTCGACATTGCAAACGAAGCTGCGGCAAGAATCGTTGATGACATCGAGTCTTACGGAGAAGAGGCCAGCTTTCTAGAAGAAGAGACCTCTGTTGAGCAGGGCCACATGATCGCGGGAGGAGAATAATATGAACTTTTACGTACACTCAGGATCAGAAGAGCCCACCGGAACAGAAGGTCGCTATATTTGGCGAGATCTTAAGACCAAACGAGGCGCAATCAATCGTGCACGACGTATCTTTGGACAGCATGCCTTCTCACTTTACACGTTCACTGACTTCTACGACGGAAGGACTTTCAAGTTGCTGCTCAAGGGTGCACGTTTCCCGTGCAAGTAGAGAAGTCGTGTAACCCACAAGCTAGCAAGATATAATATAACCATAACCAACCAAAGGAGAATAACATGGATTATCAATGGCACCTCATCTGGCACAGCCAGTACGGATCAGAAGAAGTCGACTCATTCGACACACGAACAGAAGCAGAAGCGATGCAAGTAGAATACCAGATGTCATTCGGTGAAGGTTACATCGAAATCGAACGGAGGTGAGGATAATGACATTCAATCAAGCACTGCAAAAACTCAAAGACGAGCGGACTCTGTATACCGACATGCTCGAACCCTTGAACCTGTCATTCGAGTACTTTCTCAGAATGGCACAGCTAAGCGACAAAGGACTGGCGAAGGTGACCGATCGACTCATCGCGCACCTCGAGTCAAAAATAAAAGAATAACTCCGTGGTTGGTGGTTTGGGCGGGTTGAGCCGAAAGGCTCCCCGCCACTTTCAACCTCGTGTAACAAAGCAAATAACTCTATATAATATAAACATAACCAACCAACTAGGAGAACGACTATGGGCGGAAAAGCTTTAGACGGAAACAGAATCACAAACGAACAGGCACACAAACTATTTGAAAGCATTGTTCTCAATCATAATCTCGACTGTAAAGCAGACAAAATACTTTTGTGTGGATCGGCTAGGCGAGGAAAGAAAACTAGCGGTGACTTGGACATTGTCTTTGTCGACAGTGAGAGCGAAGCAGTCAAGGCTTGGTTACTCGAAGCGTTCGGAACTAAAAAGAACGGTAAACCTCAAAACACTGCACTTATCGACGGTGTACAGGTAGAGTTCTACGAAGCCACCCAAGAGACTTGGGGGACTTGCACGCTGATGTGGACCGGTTCAAAATGGAACAACATTAAACTTCGCAAAGCGGCAAAAGTCCGAGATCTCAAACTGAGCCAGCACGGCCTGTTTGATGCTCAGGGAAACAATCTTGCGGCAGGTAAATCGGAAGAGCAAGTCTTTGGACTGTTAGGGTTCGACTACTTAGATCCCAGCAAGAGATGACGAAAACTCGTGCAACAGAACAACGCGCTGGATATAATAAAAACATAACCAACCAACCAAAGGAGAATATATGCTTTACCCACTATTCGAAACAATCGATGTTCACGGCAACGAACACATCATAAACTTCAATCACGTCGTCTGCGTCAAGTATACATCACTTCAGAAGGATGCATTAGGTCGAGCAGGCAAGAGCCCTTGCGGACCAAAGGGTGCCGGCGCGATTCGAGTTACTCTGACAACTGGGTATACTGTACTCATCTCTTGCGACTGGGACAGTGAAGAGATCTGGGAAGATTTTGAAGCTGCATACAAAGACTACTATCTGCGCATGCACAAACTAGCTCACCCGGGCAACGTAGCAGCGGCCAAGTAGACGAAACTCCTGTAACCCAGGCGCAGGCAAGATATAATATAAACATAACCAAAAGGAGTATACCGTGACAAAACTAGTCAAACATACAATCATACGCATTATGACAGAAATGCTTGAACACACAGAAGATATAGACTGGATTAGAGAAGAGATCTGCGAAATGTTTAACGTTGAGATCAGTGACGATCTTTGGGCACTACTCCATCTTCAAGCCGCAGTTCGAACACACGCAACACCTCAACTCACAAGCTAGTAAACTAAAGGAAGACATCATGGTAAAGACACCGCTATACGTAGTCAAATACTTCAAAGGGGAAGAGACCCGCACAATCTCAAAACATGCAGAATATAATCCAGCATTTCAGATGGCGAGTCGCTTCGTGAACAATCTGAAGAGAAAGCATAACGAGAATGCTGAGCATCCTGTCATCATCTCATACTCAAAGACACAAGAGTCAGACACTCGCATGACACTGTCGTCTCGTCGTGGTACACTAGCAGAGGGCGTGACAGTCACAATTGAGACCACGATAGACCCAGCCTGGGACTACGCTAGATATGAAAGGCTACGAAGATCTGACAGTGGTCACATGACCACCGCAGTGGGATCTGCAGACTCGGTACGGGGAGACGAACAATGAGCTTAAGTTTATTCTGGCTGTTCATCAAGAAAAATATACTGCTGGTCTGAGCCTGTTTGGACTAAGGGTACACTGAAATGAGCACTTTTACAATCTTTTTCACACTTTTTACAACCGAAACGACTCGTTTCACTAAAACCGAAACAAAATGTTACTCTACGACGTTTCGGCAGCAATATTTCGATCAAAAATAAAAAATAAAGATCAAAAACTCGTGTAAACAATAACTAATTACGATATAATAAAATCATACCAAACAACAAACCAAAACCCAAATCAAAGGAAATCAATCATGGAAATCAAAAACATTAAAATTGAAGATATCGCATTCGGATCGAGCATTCAAGACATCGAGGTACCTGAAGCGCTGAAGACTCGCATTCCCTGCGGCTTGGACTACTTCAATGCCATCTTGGGCGGTGAAGGATTTACACCCTCTGCTGTTACACTCTTCACCGGTGTCCCAGGCGCAGGCAAGACCACGATGATGCTTAGCTTAGCCAACTCCCTGCAACGGGCCGGTGCCGAAGTAGTCTTCAACACAGCGGAGGAGTCACTGTATCAGATCAAAATGACTTCTAATCGCTTGAAGCTACGCAATCCTTTCAAGGTGGGCGGTGAATCCCGTGTTCCGGTGCTCCTAGAGGGTTGTGATAAGATCAGAAAAGCCGCACCGGACCGCCCTTTCTTTCTCATCGTCGACTCCCTACAATGTTTGGACGACGGTAAGTTTAATTCAGGACGCATCACAACAGCAACAGCTGAACGTGCACTAGGACAATTGACGTCTTATGCTAAGGAACACGCTGTGAACGTCATCGTCATCGGGCAGGTGACTAAGGACGGTAAGATGGCCGGCTCAAACAAATTGAAACACATGGTGGATGCACACGTTCACCTCTCGATTGAAGTCAAAGATGAGGACTTAAAAGGTTGTCGCATTCTGGAGACACAGAAGAATCGGTTCGGTGGCGCCGGGCACGTAGTCTTCTTGGATCTTCACCGCTCCGGCTTCAATGAAGTGGCACGCGTGTGCGCAAGTTAACAGTTAAATAGGTGAGCGACTAATGGTTATTTTGGTGCGGGAGTTTGGTCGCTCAACTCCTTGGTTGCTCCCGCACCATGCTCCATCTGGAGGGCTGGTTACCCTCAGATTGGTAATCTAAACAGATGGAGCCGTTCACTCTTCCCTCGGGGAATAAAGGAGAAATATCATGGACAACGCAGCACTAATCACGGGTAGAACGCCTGTTGGGCGCAAGATGTCTTGCACCACGTGTATGCGCGCACGGACGGTGCTGCCGCGCAACAAGGGTGTTGACATGAATAAACTTTCCCCGGGGGCAGAGTGAACTTTACCTTTCCTTGTAAATCAATCTTTAACCCTGTATAATGTTATTAGTTGTCAATACTTAAACATCAGGAGATATCATGGACAAACAACAACTATCAAACATCTGCTTCATTGCTTCACTCGTTTCCGTCGCTGTTTCTATCGGAACATGGGTACTCATCTCACCTGAGGATCCTGCACACGGTGAGCGATTTGCGCTGTTTATTGGACTCTGGGCTCCTACATTGATGGGAATGGCCAATCACTTTAAGCGAGGGTAGCGAATGAATGCTGTTGAATTTTTCTTTGCGCTCAGCGCTGTGATATCAATGACCGGTGTCATCTACATGTGGACTAGATTCGTCTACAGCCTAGATCGAAAAGATGCTAAACCTGTTGTGATCGATGATCGCGCGTCGGAGCCCGGGCCCTTGGCGCAAGATGTCTTGGCCTCGCGTAACGCGCGCGCGAAGCGCAAGATAGTTAGCGCTACGCGTACAGCCACGCGCGCAGGAGATGGTGTCTTATGAGCTTGCCCCGGGGCAGATTGCCGCGGCTCGTGTAAGCGATCACAGCTTTTGATATAATATAAACATCCCGCGGGATAAGTACTCGTTCTTTGAAATTGTTGATACCGTATTACGCTTTGGTGGTGGAATAGGTAGACACAACGGACTTAAAATCCGTTGACCGCAGGGTCGTGAGGGTTCAAGTCCCTCCCAAAGCACCACGCGGGAGTAGCTCAGTGGTAGAGCATCTGGTTGCCATCCAGAAGGTCGCGAGTTCGATCCTCGTTTCCCGCTCCACCTCCGCCTTTGTAGCTCAGTTGGTAGAGCAGCGGTTTTGTAAACCGCCGGTCGTAGGTTCAAGTCCTATCAAAGGCTCAGTCTTTCGCGCCCTTAGCTCAGCTGGATAGAGCATCGGCCTTCTAAGCCGAGGGTCGCACGTTCGAATCGTGCAGGGCGTACTTCTTTACGACAGACGACGCGTCGATCATAGATCAGATCATCAGGGTCAGATGGTGGGGTGTGAGGGTCAGTCATCAGGGCACTTAGCTCAGTAGGTTAGAGCATCCGACTCATAATCGGCAGGTCCAAGGTTCAAGTCCTTGAGTGCCCACTTTTAAAACTCGTGCAACTGAAATAATTGTGTGGTATAATATTCACATAACCCAAACAAATAAGGATTCAATATGACTATTTATGCAGTTCCAACACCTGGCGATATTCTCTGGCAAGACTTAAATGAAGTGGCCCTAAACCATGAGGTTCGTGTGGATCATGACGAGGAGGTTGTGATCGGCTCAGCTGACGAGTTGGCCAACTTCTTCAGAGAGCTGGACGGTCCTGCTCAGTCTTTTCCGATTGTGGAGTTTTTGGAATACATCCAAGACTACAAGCTCGTGTAACAGACTCGAGCACCTGATATAATATATTCATAACCTCCAACCAAGGAATACAACATGTCACAAGTTTTTTCAATAGATTATAGAAGTCCTCCGTCCGGCCTCGGGCAAATCTTCGATCCAACCCGTCCGGATACACCGGAAAACATGATCCTCGTTTCGTATGACGGAAACGGAAACCCGAATAATCCTCATTACGGAGGACAAATTCATCTGAAAAACATATACGAAAATCCAGATCAGATCGATCTTCTTCGTCAGTTCCTGATCGATAATCAAGTCTGCGTCATACAAGACTTAGAGGAAGGATTCAATCGGCCTGATATCAGTACTGACGGATTCTTCGATCTGGAAGACTGGATCAAGATAATCAAATCCTACTGTTAGGATTCGTGTAATCCTCAAATCAGCCTGATATAATAAACTCACACCAACCACCCAAAAGGAGTACTATGAAAATTCTATCTATTCAAATTGCTTGCATGGCAGAAGTTCTTAACGGCACACATATTGATCAGCTAATCCCCAATTACACCCAGGATCTGATCTGGTCCGAACAGGGCAAATCCCTCTACATCAAGCTAATCAAAAGCTTTTCAAAACAAGGCTATACTCATATACAATTTGAAGATCAGCCGCTGGACCTCATATCGGATTACATTGAAGGCTGCCAACAAAACTACCATATTGCATAAACTCGTGCAATCCTCAAATCAACCCGCTATAATAAACTCACAACCCCACATGGGGTTGTGCACTACCCCACACCAAGGAATACAAAATGGATGAAGTAACTGAAGATACCGTCACCGAACACACCGTCACCCTCAAGGTCCGATCGGACGTGGACCCGGCTGAGCTGCTCGATATTATGATCGCCCTGAGCGAAAACATCGTGGAGATGGTCGAGCAGCAGTGCATTGAGTGCTGGGTACCTGAAGATCAGATCTCAGTGGAAACAAACTAAAACTCGTGCAATCGAAAAACCCGCCTGATATAATATAAACATCCAATAACGGATAAACCAATAATAACCAACCAATAAGGAGACAATATGTCTATCAATACTACAACTACTATTCAAGAACTTCTCGATCTAGGCATCATGACTGAAGATCAGTATACAAAGCTTCGAGCTCGATCGGCTCGTCAAGTGGAACGCGCAGCTGCAAGACAGCTCGTCCAGTCCACGGCTGATTCGATCATGGCATTCCTCGAAACCGATTCTGAATCAAAATACTTTTCAGTCAAAAAGACTAGCAATTCTGTCGGCTTCATGGATCATGTCGAAGCCGAACGCGGAACAGTTCTGAAAGCTTTGAGCCTCTTGGTTTCGCAAGATAAGCTTGCAAAGATCGGGCTCGTCGGCGGTGTCGAAAAACCGGCATCTGAGGTCAACGCGTTTCAAATCCGATACACGCGATCTTAGGATCACGCGCTAGCGCGCGAACAATAAACTCGTGTAAACTACAAATCAACTCGATATACTATATTCATAACCACCACTCGCAAGGAGTACAGAAATGCCAGCAACACCAGACAGACTATCTCAAATAATCAGCCGCTTCAATAGTTTCATAAAGAAGGGACATGACAGTCGCATGCGCTCAATTGAAGTCCAGTTCCGACACATGGCTCAAGGCGGTAACGGTGACGCTGCGTGTGAGGGAGAGATCCGAGCGACTTACTACCCAGAGTGGTCCACCAAAGACTTTCAAACAGTCTGTGATGTGTTCGGCTGGGATTACCGCGGTGAAAAGCTGCGAAAAGCATTCTAGCTATGATATTTAAGAGCTTCACTCAGCAAACATTATAGAGGCAGGTGAGATAAGATTAAGTCTGAGTGTGAAAAGTTGTGTGAGACAGACCGTCTCGGGTATGGGTGGGCAAACAGTTTTTCATATGGTTGATCAGTGATCGATCAGCAGCTGAGGTTGGCTTCTGTACACCACTCCGACCTCTTCAATATGTTTCAGTTAGGCTTCGCGCAAGTTTCAAACAGAGACAACCTCAGCTGCACATTACCATCTCGTGTAACCTATGAGATGGCCTGCTATAATATATACATAACCCAAACCAACTAGGAGTTGATATGAAAAGTTTACTAACAGGGGACACACCCTTTGAAAAAGCGGAACGAGCGCGCGCGAAAGCGAGTCTCATGATGGTCACAATTACTGCGATCAAAGAACTGGTCCACCAACTGGACGAATGCACTCAGACCATAGAACAGTGGGGTGAGACAGCAATGCTTCACAGCGAAGGCAAGGCTACCAAAGAAGAGCTAGAGACAGACCTGATGTTGGCTACTCAGGCACTCAAAGATCAGAAGGTATTCGAAGCGGCACTAGTGCAGATCTGCCAGACCGCTGGTGAAGACTTAGGGTTGGAGGCTTAGTCGAATGATCATGTTTATTCTTGGCCAGCTGTGGCTCATAATGGCAGCACTAACAGTAGTCTTCTCAATTCGTGCAACCTACAGAGATTGGGGATATAATAAGAACATAACCACAGGAGATAACATGGCTAAACGCAAGAAGAACCCAGTGCTTAAGGCAGTCAAAGCCACCCGCGGGATCGAAAGAGCTGCACACTTTGAGAACGGCGGAGATCTGGTCTCATGGAGAGGCGGACCTCGCACGGTCAGGGTTGACCGCAAGAAACAACAGAATAAGAGAGCCTGCCGCGGCAAGTGGCAGTAAGTAAGGAGTAAGTTATGTCTGCAATGAAACGAATAGGAATACCAATACTGGAAGCACTGTCAGAAGGTGCATGCACTAGAACAGAGCTTTTTGAGAGAGTTGAGGATCGAATTGATTTGAAGTGGGAAACCTTCAAGCGGTTCATGGGCATGCTGCGCTCTGATGGCATGATCAAGACTCTGCCGATCTGCAATGAGCACCCGCACACTCGGATCGCTCTGTCAGAGGAAGGCTGCGAAGTCGTGCAATCTCTTCTAGCATAAGATATACTATAACCATAACCTCCCAACCAAGGACTTTGCTATGACTATCACTCCCGAAACAAACGAAGGCATGCCGGCATGGTACTCAACCTACATCTTTGAGTGCTGCTGCGGTGAGCGGTTCAAAACCATTCAGCATGCTGCTTGGTGCAAGAAGTGCCGCACATACAGTGTCTGGGGATACACCAGGTATGTCATCAATATCGAGACTGATGAAGTTGTATATGGTGAGCTGCCTTCTGAAGAGGAGTATGCTGAAGCAGCTGCTCGAGCTGAGAAGCGATGGGAGCAGGAGCAAAAAGACTGGGAAGCTGAGCAAGCGTGGCTTGAAGAGGTGGCGCAGAGAGGAGCAGAAGAAGCAGCCAGGAAAGAAGCTGAGCTGGAAGAAGACCGGGCTTGGGACATACAGGAGAACTTAATGAAGTGACTGTGTAACAAACGTGAAACACCCGGTATACTAATAATAGGAGGTCATCATGGCTAAACATAACTCACTTCATCACAACAAAACCCTATCATCTCATCGCACCGAGGCATGCTACGCTCGCTGGGAGAAGCGACATGTAGTCAACAGCAAAGCAGCAAGGATCGCATCGCGGCGCTACAACAGAGCCTGCCGCCGTGCAGCTAAACTGCAGCTCAGCCGATACGTGCAACCATCTGCATAACCTGCTATAATATACACATAAGGAGGAAACATTGATCATCCCCAACTAAGGGCAACAAAAGAGCAGTCCAACTCGGACGCAGCTGCCGCTAAAGCCCGCCCCAATCCAAGTGCAGCCTGATAACCAACTAAACAATAACCTCCTAATCCAAGGAACCATATGCTTTTCGTACTAGCTTTACTGCTACTAGTTGTCGCACCCCTGATCATTGTGGGTGACACTGCCAACAAAGCCATCCAGCAACACAACCGTAATGTGCGAGGTGAGCGATGAACCTATTTGAATGGATCGACTCCTGGGAAAGAGC
>MDTG01271835.1_pt1 | contig 16817 bp, 13 predicted proteins | sample 811421 | NCBI WGS metagenome assembly MDTG01 (sample SAMN05326645, study PRJNA326480) | marine metagenome | isolation source: seawater | place: Pacific Ocean: South East | collected 2011
CGCCGCCGGCCGCCGGGTCGCCGAAGCCGCCCGCCGCGGGGGCGCCCGCCGCCGCGGGAGCGCCGGCCGCGCCCGCGGGCTCGAACACCATTGAGCTGCCGCCGACGGTGAAGCTCGTGCCCTCCTGAATGTAGCGGTGGTCCTGGAAGACCTCGCCGCCGAGCAGGGTCCCGTGCTGCGACTTGTTCTTCAGCAGCCAGGCGTTGTTCGTGTTGTCGAAGTAGAGGTCGGCGTGGTTGCGCGAGAGGGTCTGGTCGTCGGGAATCGCGACCTGGCACTCGGCCGCGCGGCCGATGGCGTAGAGGTAGCCGGCCTGGACCGGGACGACCTGCCCGCTCCGGGGGCCCGAGGTGATGCGCAGCTGGTGAGTCATGGCTCTCCCCTCTTGATGGGTGGGCACCGTTGATACCACACCAGACAACAAGAGGGGGGACGCTCAGGCCACGCGGCGCGCAGCTCCCTGTTTGCGCGGTTTGTGCAGGTAGAACAGCCACTCGGCGACCTCGTCGCGCCCGCGGCCCTCGAGCTGGCGGTATTGGCGCTCCTCGGTGTCGCTGTCGCTGCGGAAGCGGCGATAGCGGACCTCGGCGTGGTCGCGCGCGAAGTCGTAGTCGCTCGCGCCGACGGCCTCGGCCAGCGCCGCCCCGATCTGCTCGCGCGTCAGGATCCCCTCCTCGCTGTAGGAGATCACCACGTGCTCGGCCTTGGCCGAGGCGACCAGGTCGCGGAAGGCCTCCACGCAGGAGGGCCGCTCGCGGGTCGAGCGCTTGCGGCAGTAGCTGCTCAAGCGGTCCTCGAACTTGCGCAGCCCGGTCTTGCCGTAGATCCCGGCCTCGTAGGCCTCGAGGTCCTCGATCCGGTGCAGCTCGGCCAGGACCTCGAGCACGTGGTAGTTCTTGGCGTATTGCCGCCCGTTGTAGGGCGGGTCCACGTAGAGCACGTCCACGCTCAAGCGCTTGACCAGCCGGTTCGCGTCCTCGTTGTAGACGCGCCCCGTCGGCGCGCCGACGTCGAGCTTGGGCAGCCTCAAGCGCAGGGGCTCCGTCGCGGAGCTCTGCAGCTTCTTGAGGAAGGCCCCGTAGGTGCCCGAGATGTTCGCCACTCGGTCCGCCGCCTCGAGCAGCGAGGTGAGCAGCACGGCCAGCTCGTCGTCGCTCAGCACCCCGGCCCGCAGCCAGGCGACGATCTGCCCGTGGATCGCGTCGATCCGCCCCCCGTTCTCGGCTGAGAAGTAGAGGCGCTCGGCCGACCCGCCCTGCGCGTATTGCCGCGCGAAGAGCCCCTGGACCGGCTCGAGGTGGTCGAGGTAGCAGAGCACCTCTGCCAAGGCGCCCGCTCCCGTGGGGGCTGCCCGGCGTGCCTGCTTGGCGACCGCGCTCGCGCGAAAGTGACGCAGCTCGGGCCTACCCCGCGCACGACGAAACGCAGGGTAGGCCGAGAGCGTCAGGTAGGTCCGCTGCCGAAGCGCGCTCGACCGCAGCAGGTCGTTGCCACGCACGCGGAATCCGCGACGACGGAAGTGCCGGGCGACGCTCCCGGTTCCGCCGAACACGTCCAGGAGGGTGCCACCCGTAACCCCCCGCCCCGCGAGGAAGCCCTCGATCTCAGGCAAGAGCTTGGTTTTGTTTCCAATCAGGCGCACCCGTCCACCCCCCTTGCCCTTCTCTTTCGGCAGGGAGGCGCCTCAGGTGGTGCCTCATGTATTTTCCCCTTCGCCGCGCCGGCGAAGGTCACTTCGGCCCAGCCTTAGGCGTCGGGGTCCGCTAGCAGGCGCAGGTTGAGGTTCCCGAAGCGGAGCGCGTCTCCCGGGTCGAGCCGCTGCGCGCGCCGCGGATCGAGCTTCGCTCCGTTGACGTAGGTGCCGTTGCTCGAGCTCGCGTCCACGAGCAGCAGCCCGCCGAGGGTCAAGTCCTGTTCAGCGACGGCCAGCGCGCCCGCGCGAAGCTGCAGCTCGAGGCGGGCGAGTCCGGCTGGCAGGGACGCTACGAGCTGCGGATCCTCGACGAGGAGGGCCCCGGCAAGCCGCAGAGCGCTCCGGCCGCCGCGCGGCTCCGCGCGCCGGGCCAGGTCGAGCTGCGCGTCCGAGGGCGCACCTTCCGCGCGACCCTGGCCGACGCCGACCCCCACGCCGAGCGGGCCCTCTACGGCAGCTTCGCCACCCCCCAAGGGCAAGGCGTGTTCATGCTCTATCGCTACCGTCAGCGCTGAGCTGGGCCCGCACGCGGCGCACGGACTCCAGCGTGGGCATGAAGCGGTCGAGGAGCTCCTCGACCTCGCGCTCGCCGGTGGCCTCCCCCTCGAGGCGGCGCCGGAAGGCCTCCGCGAAGCCCTCCCCGGGGCCCTGGGTCTGCCCGCCGCCGCGGGCGTAGCCGCTCGAGACGCGGTAGCGGTCCCACACGCCGCCCGAGCGGGCCCGCCCCTGGCGGCTGACCTCGATCATGTAGGGCCGCTCGGCCAGGTAGGCCGGCTGGCTGGGGTGCTCCTCGGTGCCGCCCCGACGGGCGCTGAACTGGTAGACGTGCCCGAACTCGTGATAGATCGTGAAGGGCCCGCCCAGCTCGCCCGCGTAGGACGCCTCGATCTCCTCGGCGCTGAGGGTGGGCCCGCAGCCGGCGCGGCTGTTGGGGAACCAAGCCCGGTTCAGCGCGGCGAAGGTCATGCACAGCCCGGACTGGGCCGCGGGGTCGATCAGCTGGTTGTTGCCGAGGACCCAGTTGGTGCCGCCGCTGCGGACGCGGGCGCGCGCGCCGACCTGGCCCGTCCCGACCCGGAAGTCGAGCAGCAGGGTGTGCAGGCTGGTCGCCCGCAGATACTCGATCGGGAGCAAGGGCAGGTTGCGCTCCAGGAGGGCGCGCCAGCCCGGGGAGGCCAGGTTGTAGACGTCGAAGGTCCACTCGGGGGCCTGCTCGTCGAGGACCAGCTCGCGCCGCCCGTCCTCGAGGGGCTCCAGCCGCCCCACCCGCAGCTTGAGCGCGGTGCGCGGCCCCCAGGTGTCGCGCTGCCCCCGCTCGGGCGCGCGCCCGACCGCCTCGTCGTAGGCGTGCACGTGGGCCGCGCTGAGCTTGTGGTAGGGCCGGCGCGCGTCGGAGTCGGGCTCGTAGAGCCAGAGGTCGTGGCGCCAGTAGAAGACGTAGCGCGGCATGAGCTCGCGGGCGTCGGGCGCGGGCGGCGTCGCGAACACGATCGTGTTCCGCCCCTGCGCGCCGATCGGGAGCGCCTCCTCCTCGGGCTCGTCCTCGCCGTGGCAGAGCTCGGTGTCCTCGGGCTCGGGGACCTCCTCGTCCAGCTCGACCCGATAGATCAGCGTGTAGTGCCCCTGATCGTGGAGCTGGACCCAGGGGTGGTCTCGCCCCTCGCTCAGGGTCGGGGCGACCTCGACCTCGCCGATCGCCGCGCCCGCCTGAGTGCTGAGCCGGACGGTCGCGGGGCCGGGGAGCTCCACGATCCAGGCGTCGAGGGCGACCCGCTCGCCGCTGGCCGGGCGCAGCTTGCGCTCGTAGAGGAGCAGCTCGCCGCAGCTCGCGCTGAGCACGAGGGTCCCCTCGACGGCGCGGTCGCAGTTGAGGCGGATCAGGTGCAAGGTGGCCACGCCGTCCTCCTCAGGAGCCGAACACGTCGACGAGCTTGGCGCGGGTCGCGTCGTCGAGCTGACCGCTCTCGCTCAGCCCGTGAGCCGCCTGAAAGCGCTTGAGCGCGTCCTGCGTCACGGGCCCCGCGTCGCCGTCGACCTTGCCCGAGACGTAGCCGAGCGCGTTGAGGCGCCCCTGGACGCCCTCGGTCGCTTCGGGCGCGGCCAGCGCGCCCAGGGCCAGCTTCTGGCGCAGCCCTGGGCCCTCGCCGCCCTCGGGCCACACGGTCAGCACGGCCTCGCTGGCGCCCGCGGGGAGCTCCTCGTCGACCAGGCCGGCCTGCGCTCCCTCGGAGCCCGTCTCGCCCTCGCGGCGCTGCCCGCCGACCTCGAGCACGTAGCGCGCCCCGGCCAGCGGCTCTCCGCGGGCGTCGTGGAGCACGAGCTCCAGGCGCGCCCCGACCTGGAAGCGGCGCCGCTTGCCCGGGGTGCACTCGAAGCTGGCCTGGTCCCCCTCGCGAGCGTCCTCGACGCCCTCGGGCGCGCTCCCGCTCCGCGTGACCTCGGCCTGCGCCCGCCCGGGGAAGGTCAAGCGATAGCGCCCCGGCCCCGGCGCGAAGGCGGCGCGCCCCAGCTCGTCGGTCTCGGCCTCCTCGCGGCTCCCGTCCGGGCGCTCGACCTCGACCCGCTCGCCGGCGATCGGCTCCTCGCGCGCGTCGAGCAGCTCGATCCGCAGCACCGCCTTGCGGCGCACGGTGAAGGTGCGCGTCGCCTGGAACTCGACCGTCCACTCGGCCTTGGTCTTGCCGCAGCTCGGGCAGGCGACCGTGTCGGGGAGGGATTGCTCGCAGTGTTCCCACGTCATGGACCGAGCGTCGCCTGCGCCGGCAGCGGGCGCAAGCGAAGCTCACCCGCACCTCACTAGCCCGCAGGGAGGGGGTCCGCCGCCTCGGTGGCGCGGGCCACCGTCACGAGCTCCGCCAGGCGCTCGAGGCGGGCCTCGAGGTCGGCGCGCGCGCAGCGGGGGAAGACGCGCTCGCCGTGGCCCCAGGCCCGCAGGAGCCCCTGCGCCCCGGGCGGGACGCGCCCGACCAGGACCTCGTCGCGCGGCACGTCGAAGTGGATCAGGTCGTCGCGCTCGGGCTGGAAGGCCGAGCCCTGGAGCTCGGCCCCGCCGAGGGTCGGGCGCAGGGCGAGGGCGTCGCCGCGCTCGCGCAGCTCGAAGGTCAGCTCGGCCCGGCGCACCCGGACCCGGCTGGCGGGTCGCTCCAGCCAGCGGACGTGGGCGCAGCCGACCAGCTCCTGGAGGGCCGCGCGCACGTCCAGCCGGCGGCGGGCGGAGCCGTAGGCCGCGTAGCGCCCGGACGCGCTGCTCTGGCCCTCGCTCAGCCAGCGGGCGACGGCGACCACGTCGGGGCGGGTCCAGAGCTCGCGCGAGCTGGCCAGGGTCGCCCAGGACAGGCGCGTCCCCAGGGTCCAAGCCCCGCCCGGGCCGCGGCGCTCCTCCCAGGGCTCGATCCAGGGGTAGCGCGGGTCGGGCGCCAGGCCCCACACCACGCGGCGGCTGCCTCCGCCGCCCTCGGCGAGCTCGAGCTGCTCGTCGAGGAGCTCGAGGGCGGCGCGCCAGGCGACCGGGGCTTGCACGCGCCCGGGGGAGTCGGGCGTCAGGCTCTCGAGCAGGCGCTCCAGCGCCGCCCAGGCGTGCTTGCAGGGGCCCTCGTCGCGGAAGGGGCAGGAGCACGCGACCTGGGCCGCGCCGCCGGGGTCGGCCAGGACCTCGACCCGGTAGGGCTCGGGGCGGCTGCCCTGGACCACGAGCTCCCAGCGGGTGCGCGAGCGGCGGCGCGGCTCGCCGACGGCGCCCAGGTAGCGCCGACCCCGACAGGCCGGGCCGGGCGAGGTCTCGCGCTGCAGCCGACGCAGCGTCTTGACGAGGCGCGCCCGTTCGCCGGGAGAGAAGAGCAGCCGATCCCCTGTGCTCACGCAGAGACGTTAGACCCCGACTCGGACAGACCCGGCCGCGCCGTAAATCTTGCCCCCCTGAGCGACCGATGATGACCCGGGAGGCTGCTCTTCGTGCGCACGATCTGGTACATGGGCGTAAAGACCCGACTCACGGACGCGATCTCGGCCGCCGTGGCCGAGGCGGCCCCGCGCGGCGAAGGCGTGCTCGACCTCATGAGCGGCAGCGCGGCCGTCTCGACCTCGCTGGCCGGCCGCTACAAGGTGTGGGCCAACGACGTGCAGGCCTACGCCCAGGCGATCGCGCGGGCCTACCTCGAGCACGACGAGCGGAGCAAGGCCGTCCTCGCGCGCCTCGACCCCGAGGCCGACCTCGGCGCCGCCTACCGCGAGAACCAGGCCGCCCTGCTCGAGCTGCTCGGGCCGGCGGTGGCCCTGGAGGACGCCCACCTGCGCGCAGCCGGGCTCGCGGTCGCCGGGCGAGACAGCGGCGAGCACCCCGACGACGCGGGGCTCTTCGACCAGGCCGAGGTCGAGGGGCGCCGGCGCGTCCCTGGTGACGCGCGCGATCGAGCCAGCGCCTACCGCGACTTCGCGCTCCAGCGCACGCCCGCCTTCCTGGAGGAGCGCGACGCCAAGCCGAGCGGCGTGTTCCGGCGCGCGGCCCCCCTCTTCGAGCGCGAGCGCGTCCTGGCCCGCCGGGCGGACCCCAGCCAGGCGCCCTATCACCTGGCGGCCAGCTACTACCCCAACGTCTACCTGGGCCTGCGCCAGGCGATCGCCGTCGACAGCCTGCGCTACGCGATCGACCAGCTGCGCGGCCGCGGGCGCGCGGTCAAGCGCGCGCACTACCTCGCGGCGCTCCTGCACGCCACGAGCGTCACGACCTCGGCCACGAGCCACTTCTGCCAGCCGCGCGGGCTCGTGCGCGACTCGGAGGTCCAGGCCGTCCTGCGGCGGCGCTCGGTCTCGATCCCCTCGCGAATGCTCGCCTTCTCGCGCGCGATCCGCGCCACGGTGAGCGAGATCGAGCACCGGCCCGGCAACGCGGCGCACTGCGGCGACTGGCGCGAGCGCTTCGCGCAGGGCCTGGAGGAGATCGACGTCGTCTACGCGGACCCGCCCTACACCTCGGACAACTACTCGCGCTTCTATCACGCCCTCGAGGTGCTGACGCGCTACGACTACCCCGAGCTGCAGGTCAAGGCGGGCAAGACGACCAAGGGCCGCTACCCGGTGATCGGGCGCCGCCACCGCAGCCCCTTCTGCAACCGCCGCCGGGTGGAGCGCGAGCTGGCCGACCTCTGCGCCGCGAGCGCCAAGGCGGGCGCCGGCCTCGTCCTCAGCTACGCGCAGGAGAACGGGCTCTTGTTCAAGGTCTACCGCGACCAGGGCCTCACGCCGCGCCGCGCGCGCGAGCGCTTCCTGGACCTGGCACGCGCGGTCTACCGGGACGTGCGCCTCGAGACCCAGGCCTTGATGCACTCGGGGCAGGGCGACAGCAACCACGAGGTGACGGAGCTGCTGCTGATCGCGCGGGACCCCAAGTAGCGGGTCTGGCGGCGCCTAGGCGACGCTCTTGAGGCGCTGGCTGAGGTCTCGCAGCATGCTCCAGTCGAGGAACATGCAGAGCGAGCGGCCGAAGCGGACCGACTCGCCCATGCGCAGCTCGCGGACCAGGCCCGCCTTGAGCCCCTCGCTGCCCGCCCAGGTCCCGTTCTGGGAGCCCATGTCCGCCAGCCGGCAGCCCCCGGCGTGGGGCCAGAGGCGAGCGTGGAGGCGGCTGACCGAGCGCTCGTCGAGCACGATGTCGCGCTCCGAGTCGCGCCCGACGCTGAGCTCGCTCCCGCGCACGAGGCGATAGACCCGCGACGAGCCGAGGTCCTTGCGCCCGTCGGCGTCCTGGCGCTCGAGCAGGAAGGTCTGGCCCCCGTCGAGGTCGGCCTCCTCGCCTTCGGTCGCGACCTGGAGCAGGAAGGGTCCCGACTCCGGCCCGACCCCGCTGAGGTGGTCGCTCTTGATCAGGCTCTGCAGGGGCGCGCCGCTGCGAGGCAGCTCCAGGGGAGCCTCCTCGCTCGAGAGGGCCTCCAGCGCGAGGCGGTAGAGCCCCGCCGGCTCGAGGAAGAGCAGCTCCCCCTCCCCCATGCTGATCGCCTGCCCGTTGCGGAGCGGCACCGGGCGGCTGGGGACGACCCGCCCCGAGACCTTGGTCCGGGCCCGCCCGTCCAGGTCGTGCAGCCGCCAGCGGCCGCCCTCGCCCGTGAACTCGGCGTGCTCGGCCACCATGCCCTTGCAGGCGCGCAGGCGCACGTCCCCGCACTGGCCCGCGACGAGGGGCGAGCACTCCTCGACGAGAGGGTGGATCCGCACCGCCTCGGCGTAGTTGGCCGCCTGGAGCAGGTGGCGGTTGAGGCTCGCGCCGCGGACCAGGGTCACGCCCGGGGGGAGCTCGACCAGCACCGGGTAGGGCCAGCGCTCGCGGAAGTCGCTCGCGGAGAGCGAGCCCACCCGCCCGAGCAGGTCGCACAGCTCGATCGACTTGACGAGGTCTTGCTTAGGCCGCATCGCTCACCTCCACCAGGTTCTCGGCCGCGATCCGCGCGAAGCGCTGACCGAGCTCGGCCAGCTCGCTCCCCAGCGCCTCGGCGCGGGCCGGGTCGGGGGCGCGCTCCAGCTCGTCGGCCAGCGCCCGCAGGGCCGCGAGCGGATCGATCGCGACGCTCGGCGCGGGCTCCGCAGGCGCTGGCCCGGACTCGCTCGGCGCGGCGCTCCCGAGGAGCACGGGCTCCTCGGGTCGCGCCTCGGCAAGCGGGGCGCTGCCCAGCAGCACGGGCTCACCCGGGCGCCCCTCGACGCGCTTGGCCTCCCCCAGCAGCGCCGGCTCGCTCCCGGCCTCGGCGGGGTTGGGCGGCTGGAAGGGGACCGCCTCCTGAAACCCGGGCAGGGGCTGCGGGCGCCGCAGGCGGACCGTGACGCCCCGAGGCCGGCCTCGCTTGACGCGAGGCACGCGGCGGGTGACGGCGTTGCGCAGCGGCAGGAAGGGCCGCTCGCTGGTCCCTGCCAGCTCCCCATTGAGCTGGCGGCGAGCGTCGGCGGCCTGCTTGCGCAGCGCGCTCAGCTCCTGCTTGGGCGTCCGCCCCGCGCGTCGGCGCTCCTGGGCCGTAGCCCGCACCTCCCCCAGGAAGTCGAGGAAGTCCGCGTCGGGCTGAGCAGGCGGCGTCGGCGGCTCCTCCTGCGTGGGCTCGGGAGCCGGTCGCGCGGCGGCTGGGGGCCTCGCGACAGGGCGGGTCTTGGCCAGGGCCTTGGCGCCCGCGAGGCACACGTGGCCGAAGCTGGCTGGCTGGGTCTCGGGAGCCTCGCTCGGCTCCTCGGGCTCGGGTCGCTGCTGGAGGTCGACCCAGCCGCTCACCAGGGACAAGCGCAGCCGGTGCCGCCAGCTCCAGAAGGCCGCCAGGAGCAGCCCGCCTCCGAACAGGGCGGAGAACGCGTAGAGCACGCTCCACGAGACCTGATTGTCCAAGAAGGCGTTCATAGGCAGACCCTCGAGCCGAGGCCTGGCCAGGTGCATCGCGGGTGCCAATCGCAGAACGTGTAGCGGCCGTGAGCTCGCCGAGCAGGGGGGGCGTCCGGGCCACCCTCAGAGGGGCCTGGGAGCCCCGGGCCCGCTAACCCTCGCGCTCCCAGCAGCCCAGACGGGCGACGTGCTCGCAGAGGCGCTCGCTCAGGTCGACGAGGTCTCCCTGGAGGGGATCCAGCAGCTCGGCCGGGGCCAGCAGCCACACCTCGTGATAGGCGCGGGGCAGGAGCGCGTCGCTCGCGACCCGCGCCACGAGGAGCGAGCGGCCGTCGCTCGCGCGCAGGCGCTCCAGCCGGCTGCGCAGGTCCTGATAGCGGCGCCAGCTCTTGACCGCCCGGGGCGACTTGTTGAACAGGTAGCAGAGCAGGACGCCGCCGCGGGAGGCCTCCAGCGCGCGGGGCAGCACGGGCTCGGAGCGATCGAAGAGGTCGTAGGGGTCGAGCAGGAAGAGATCGGCCGCCGAGTCGGGCCGGAAGCCCTCCTCGCCGCTCTCGAGCGCGAGGGCCTCGGCGAGGCCGCTCTCGCGCCAGGCCGCGAGGCGCGCGGCGTCCTGGTCGAACACCTCGGCTCCCGCCAGGCGGTCGGCCTCGCGCCAGCGGTCGATCACGAGGCGGGCCGTGGAGGGGAAGCGCTCGCCCGCGGTGTAGGCGGGCAGGCGCGAGCAGAGCAGGGGGAGGGGCAGGCCGCGCAGGCGGGCGGCGGCGGGCGCGGTCAGGGGGTAGTCGGGCGCGCCGGCGTAGGGGTCGAGCAGGCGCAGCGGCCCTTCGCGGGCGCTGAGGAGCGCGTTCGCGACGCGGAGCGCCCAGGCGTGCTTGAGCAGGTCGCCCCAGCAGCCTGGCTCGTAGCGCAGGTTGAGCCCCGGGTTCAGGGCCTCGTTGGCGACCTTCCAGCTCCAGCCCGTGTCGCGGCTCATTGGGGCTGACGGGGGAGCGGCCACACCGGGATCGCGAGGTTGGTCTCGCGCGCCAGGCGGACCTGCGCGACCAGGCGCGCGAAGCGCGGGTCGTCGCGCAGCGAGGCCAGGTCGTGGTCGAAGCGGAGGTGGGTGATGTCCTTGGAGCCGAAGCGGATCGCGCGCCGCAGCAGGCGCAGGGCGTCGTCCTTGCGGCCCAGGTGCGCCAGCGCGCAGGCCGCGTTGAAGGCGGCGTACCACTCGTTGGGCTTCACCCAGCGGATCCGCTGGAAGCTGATCAGCGCGTCGCTGAACTGACCCGCGTAGAGCTGATCGATCCCGACCTCGTTGAGGGCCGTCACGCGCTCGGCCCCGCGCGCGTCGCGCAGGCGGCGCTGAGAGACCGGCAGCGCGCGCTCGAGCACGAACTCCGGCGCCCCCAGCAGGCCGAGGCAGCGGGCCATGGCGTGCTGGACCTCGTTGGCGCCGCGCATGCTCGTGACCTGAGGCGCGAGCACTCCGCGCGCCATGGCCGGGGCGGCGCGGGTCAGCGCGCGCGCCGCCAGCTGGCGCGCGCGGTTCGTGCCCAGGCCGCGCGCCTGCCCGTGGCGCGAGATCTCGGCCAGCCGCTCGAGCTCCCGCTCGTGCCGTCCCTCGCCCCCAGGCAGGCCGAGGCGCCCCACCCCCTCGAGCAGCTCCTCCAGGTAGAAGAAGGTGCTCGGCTGCTCGAGGTGCTCCAGGAGCAGGCGCGCCGCCTCGCTGTCCCCTCGCTCGGCGAGCGCCTCGCAGGCCACCTCGTAGCTGCGCTCGCTCGGATAGCCGCGCCGGCGCGGGAGCTGCTCCAGGAAGGCGCACAGATCGGCCGCCGCCTTGGGGTGATCCAAGCGGGCGCCGGCCGCCAGGGCTCGCTGGACCCGCTCCTCGACCAGGCTGCGCTGGTCCTCGTCGCCGGGGATCTGCTCGGGCAGGCGCTGGAAGATCCGCAGGGCGTTGCGCCCGGCGTCGCCGCCCAGCCGAGCCAGCCCGTTGAAGAGCAGCGGCTCGGCCGCCTCGCCCTGGCGAATCTGGTCGGTCAGCAGGCGCGCGGCCTCGGGCGCGCGGAGGGCTCCCAGGGCCCAGCTCGCGAGCAGCGAGAGCTCGCGGTCCTTGCCCACGCAGAGCGCGAGCAGGAGCTTGCCCGAGACGGGCTCGCCGAGCAGCCCCAGGGTCCTGACCGCCTCGGCGCGCACGCGCCGCGGACGCTGGTCGTCGTTGGCCAGGCGCTCTGCGGCCTCGCGCGCGACGACCAGCCGCCAATCCCCCGCCTGACGCAGGGCCTCCCGCGCGACCTCGGGGTGCGGATCGAGGGTCAGGCGCACGATCGGGAGCGAGTCGTCAGCGACCTGGTGCGCCAGGAGCCCCCAAGAGCGCAGCGCCGCCAAGCGGACCCGCGCGTCCCGAGCGCCCAGGAGGGGTCGCAGCAGGGCCCGCCCCTCGGCGGCCTGGTCGACCGCCGCGACCTCTCCCAGCGCGCGGGCGGCTCGCGCCAGAGGCAGCCCCTCCAGCCGGCTGAGGGGGGTCCGCAGCGCGGCCAGGCGCTGCTTGGGAGGGAGCGCTCCCAGCGCGTCCAGCAAGCTGTCGCCCGCGGCGCCGAGCTCGAAGCTGAAGAGCTCCCCCAGGAGCTGCCCGTCGCGGACCCGGGGCTTCCCCTCGCTGAGCAAGCAGGCCCGCCACAGCTCGAGCGCCACGATCGTGAGCCGCTCTTGGCCACGCGGCGCCGCCCGGCGCGCCACGCGCAGGAGCTGATCGCGCAGGATCGGCGAAGCCTCCCCCACGAGCTCGCGATAGGCGCGCAAGGCGAGCGGGTAGGAGGCGCCGGGCTGGTGCGGTCGCCCGTCGACGATCTGGCGCAGCTGGCGCTCGAGCTCGCCCTCGGGCGCGTAGAGCAAGTGCAGGACGTGCAGGCGCACGTCAGGGTCGAGGTCGCCGAGGGCTCGCTCGAGGGGCCGGCGGGCGGCCTCCCCGAGCTCGGTCAGGCGCTCGAGCGTCCGAATCCGCTCACCGGGGCTGCCGCTGCGCAGCCGCTGGATCAGCTGGGCGGCCTCCTCTGCCGGGTCGGGCGCGGCCGTCGCGGCGGTCGCCCAGCCGAGGAGGAGCGGGGCGCAGAGGGCCAGGCTCCGCCGGCGAGAGCGAGATCTAGAGAGGCGCTCGGCCATGACCTCAGGCTCAAGGATCGTGGGCGGGAGCGCAACCGTCGAAGTCGGTTGAGGAAGAGGTGAAAGGGGGGCTGTCGCTGGGGCGAGGGCGCCTAGGCGTGGCGGCTGTCGCTGGGGCGAAGGCGCCAACGCGTGGCGGCTGTCGCTGGGGCGAGGGCGCCTAGGCGTGGCGGCTGTCGGGGGCGAGGGCGCCTAGGCGTGGCGGCTGTCGCTGGGGCGAAGGCGCCTAGGCGTGGCGGCTGGCGCTGGGGCGAAGGCGCCAACGCGTGGCGGCTGTCGCTGGGGCGAAGGCGCCTCGGCGGAGCGATTAAAGCAGGAAAACAGGAAGCTAGGAAAACAGGAAGTCGGCAGGAGTGTGCAGACCGGCGAGCGCGGTGCGAGACCGCTCTCGGAGTTACTGATAGCCCTTCTCGAGCTCGTCCAGTGAGCGGAACTTGCGGGTTCGGAGCTGGAAGCCGATCAGGAACTTCTCGAGGGTCGAGCGGTGGGCGGGCGAGATCTGCTCGAACTGAACGCCCAGCTCGTAGAAGGGGCCGTTGCCGTAGCGGTAGCCGAGGTTGCCCGTGCTGGGGCGGGTCCAGCGCAGCGAGCAGAGCGCCTTGATCGGCTGCTGCTCGGGCACCATGATGTTGAGGCCGATCAGGACCAGGCCCTGGCCGAGCTGCGGAAGCCACTCGGTGCCGGGGAGCGCGCCGACGAAGAGCGCGCCGCCCTTGCTCAGGTTGAGCATTGGGCCCTTGAAGATTCCGTCGCACTGGAAGTCCTCGAGATGGCTCAAGAACTTGTAGGCGACTTCGAGGTTATCGGAGAGGCGGAACTGAATGCGCGCTGCGCGCCGCTTCTCCTCGCCGGTGTACATGGAACCACTCGCGGTGGATGAGGTGGGTGTTCAATGGAATGCTAAGCCGTTGCCGCACCAGCGACAAGGACGATTCGATGCAGGTAGGAGTGTTTACGGTCGGTAGCGACGCCCCCGGGCTGAACGCCGTGATTCGTGCCGTCGTGCGGACCGCCACCCTGCGCTACCAGGCGGATGTGTGCGGGATCGGCGACGGCTTCAGCGGGCTGCTCCAGCCGCCCGCCTTCTGGGCGCTCTCGCCCGCGGACGTGCGCGGACTCAGCCGACGCGGGGGCACGATCCTCGGCTGCAACCGCGACAACCCCTTCGACATTGGCGGGCGGGACCGGAGCGACGAGGTCCTGGAGACGATCCGCTGGCTGGGCCTCGACGGCGTGATCTGCATTGGCGGCGAGGGCTCGCTGGTGATCGCGCACCGCCTCGCCGAGAAGGGGGTGCCCCTCGTCGCGATCCCCAAGACCGTCGAGAACGACACCGCCGGCACGGCGGTGACCTTCGGCTACTCGACCGCGGTCGATCTGGCCGTGAGCGCGATCGACATGCTCCAGACCACGAGCGAGGTCGACCACCGGGTCATGTATCTCGAGGTGATCGGGCGCCGAGCTGGCTGGATCGCCCTCAACTCGGCCCTGGCCGGGGGCGCCGACGTGGCCCTCGTCCCCGAGATCCCCTATCGGGTCGAGCACGTGGCCGCGACGGTCGAGGCCCGCCGGGCGGCCGGCAAGCGGAACACGATCGTGGTGGTCGCCGAGGGCGCCCGAGCCGAGGGCGAGGCCGCCGGCGAGGTCGCCGAGGGCGCGGCGGAGCGCGTCGCCGCCGCCGTGGCCGAGCTCACGCCCGAGATCAGCTACCGGGTCAGCGCGCTGGGCCACCTCCAGCGCGGCGGAGACCCCAACGCCCACGACCGCTTCCTGGCCGCTCGCTTCGGCGCGGCCGCGGTGCGCGCCGTCGTCGAGGGCCGCTTCGGGCAGCTGGTCGGGGTCCGCGCCGGCCAGACGGAGCTGGTGCCCCTCGGAGAGGTGGTCGAGCGGGTGCGCGTGCTCGAGCCGGAGGGGCCCGCCCTGTGGACGGCGCGCTCGCTCGGGCTGAACTTCGGCGACGGGGTCGTCGCCTCGGGCTAGTAGCCGCTGACCTCGTCGACCAGCTTGGCGAGCAAGCGCGTGTAGTAAGTCCGCGCGGTGTAGTTCTCGCGCACCGACGCGGGCAGCTCGAAGTGCAGCGCGTGGTCGACGTGGTCGTCCTGGAGCGAGCCCGTGCGCTTGGCGCCGTTGGCGTAGAAGTAGAAGGGCACGCGCCAGTTCTCGAGCACGTAGGTCCGGTCCAGCCGGTCGACGGCCAGGGTCACGCGGTAGCGGCTGGGCACGTCCTGCACGAGCGTCTCGTAGCGGCGCTTGAGCCGCCTCAGCTCAGTCAGGGTGAAGCCGCGGGTCGCGAGCTCGATCGCGTCGATCTGGACCTGGCTGCCATGGCTGGTCGAGACGTGGCGGTCGTGACCGTGGATCTCGACCAGGAAGGGGATCTTGGCGGTCGAGCTGACCCGGGCCGCGAGGCGGAGCTTCCGCAGATACTCGCCGTGGACGCGCTCGCCGTCGCTGGTGACGCGGGCGTCGAGGAAGCCGCCGTTGCGCCAGGGGCGCTCGGTGGGGCGGTTGACGTCGAACCAGTGCCGCAGCGGATAGGAGCGGAAGCCCGTCGCTTCGACGTGGCCCCAGCTCAGCCGGCTGGCGATCCCCTTGGCGATCGTGCCGGAGAACTCGTCGTAGCCGTCGTGGGGGGCGGCGACGACCTTCCCTCGCTCCGCGGTGGAGCCGCGGTCGTAGTCGACCGTGAGGAAGAGCAGGATGGGCGGCAAGAGCAGGGGAGCGAGCGCAGTTCCAACCATGGAGACCGAGGGTAGTGACCTCGGCCTCGCACCTGTCATGGTTGCGTCAGGACGCGATGTCCAACGCGGCGAGGCTGAAACGAGCGGGGCGAGTCCGTCTCATGTCGAGACCCACTCCTGAGACGCACGCCCCACCCAGTCCGCAACCCCCTGAACCGCAGAGGCTTGAGTTAGCCCGTGGAGACAGGGAGGTGCCTCGAGCGCGCGCTCTGGTGCCAGATCCGCCCGTGTTGTCCTCGGACTTTGCATGGTTGGCAGAGCGCTGACACAGTAGGGCATGAAGAGATCAGTGCTCTGGCGCTTCGGACTCCTCACCCTGGCGCTCCTCTCCACGGGATGCGCCCAGGCAGCCTTGGCCGCGATCCTGAGCACGGGCGGAGGCGGAGGTAGCGGCGGCGGCAGCAGCACGGCGAGCGGCGCTCCTGCTCCCGGCGCGCCGGCACCCGCCGCGCCTGCTGGGGTCACTCAGGTCCCCGTCACGCTCTCCCAGACCACCGCCAGCGCGGCTGGCGGCGACGTGATCCGGATCAAGCTCGAGGGAGTCGAGTCGACCGCTGCCGCCGCCCAGCTCCCGGACGACACCGTCGCGCCGGGTGCGACCGGCGCTCCCCTCGTCAAGGTCCTGGGCGAGATCGTGACGGCGCGCTACGTGGACGCCACCACGATCGAGTTTGTATTGCCGGCCTTGACGATCGGCAACCACACCCGACAGATCGGCATCGAGATCGAGGCAGGCAGGTACCGAGGCTTCTCGAGGTTCACCTACACGGCCTTCCCGCCCGCTTGCGAAGGCTTCGACCCTCCGCGCGCCCGACCTGGCGACGAAGTGACGGTCAAGGGCAAGGGTTTCGTGCCAGGGTGCCGCGTGTTCTTCGGCAACCTCGAAGCCCACGTGACCTACCTCGGCCCTACCCGCCTGAAGGCGCGCGTCCCAGCGCTCGGCCTGGGTCACTACGAGTGCCGGGTCGTCCACCCCGAGGGCCCGGAGAGCGACGACGACGACGCTGAGTCCGGCGACGACGAGGACGATTTCCAGCGCTCTCCGCCCCTCTACTCCCTCACCCTGACCAGGGCCACGCCCGTCGCTCGAGGCCTCTCGTTCCCCGTAGAGGCCCACCTCACCGCGGACGGCGGAGTCTCTCCCGTCGAGAGCAGCCTCGAGCTGAGCGTCCTCCGCGCCGACAGCAGCGTCGCCTATGTGTCGAGCAAGGTGACCAGCTCCAACCGCGCGACCTGGAACCTGAACCTCAGCGAGGTCGGCACCTACACGCTGAGGATCAGCGGATACTGGGGCTATCAGCCTTCGATCCTCGAGCAGCAGGTCACGATCGTGCCTCGCTTTCGCGTGCTGGAGCTGCCCTCGACCCCAGCCCAGGTCGGACAGCTCAGCCCCCTGAAGGTCGCGATCTGGGGCGTAGGTGAGCCCGACTCGACCGCGACGGGCCAGGTCGACGTGCGGCTCGTCGGCTGCGAGCAAGGCTCCTTGGCGGGCACCACGTCGAGACCCCTCGAGGCGGGCGAGGCGAGCTTCGTGGACCTTGGGCTGGAGCGCCCCGGGCGCTACACCCTGCGAATCACGCAGGGCAGCGACCAGCAGGACCACGTCCAGACGATGGAGATCGGGCCGGCCGTCGGTCTGCGATTCCTCACGCCGGCGCCCAGTCAGGCCGAGGCCGGCGCCCCGCTGGCTCCGGCCCTCGAGGTGGCCCTCGTCGACGCGCTCAACAACGTGGTCGAGAGCGCCAGCGAGGTCGAGCTGAGCCTCGACGCGAACCCGGCCGGCGCGAGCCTCTCTGGGGGAACCACGCGGCAGCTCCGCCGAGGGATCGCCCTCTTCGAGGACGTCACGGTCAGCGATCCCTCCACCGACCTGACCCTACGC
>MDTG01352085.1_pt1 | contig 16817 bp, 17 predicted proteins | sample 811421 | NCBI WGS metagenome assembly MDTG01 (sample SAMN05326645, study PRJNA326480) | marine metagenome | isolation source: seawater | place: Pacific Ocean: South East | collected 2011
ACTGGTAGACGCGCAACGTTGAGGTCGTTGTGGCCGAAAGGCCGTGGAAGTTCGAGTCTTCTCGACCGCACCAAACAGTCCAAAAATCAGCGAAGAACCAGACCGCGCCGGGATTAGCGTGGCCCAACCGTCGCCGGTCCAGGGTAGCGCGTCGTCGCGCGTGAAAGCGTTCCCGCGATAGGAATTCCTAAACTTGGAACGGGGGCGCTCCGAAACTGCTTCTCGATGGTACTCGAATCATCGAAAGCATTCAGTTTGCACATTATTTCTCTCGCACTGGGAGGGTGTATCAAGGCGCCTCCCGTCCGCTACGGACTTACCGAGGATACAGGCGGCCATATCGCCTACATCCTCGGCGAGATGGCGGCCCTTGCGGCCCATCCGAAGGTGGAAAAGGCCGAAATCGTCACGCGCCTGTTCGACGATGACAGCCTCGGCGCGGACTATGCCCGGTCGCGTGAAGTCCTGCCCTGCGGACCCGCGATCACCCGCATCGACAGCGGCGATCGCCGATACCTGGCCAAGGAAGCACTGGCTGCGGATCGCGCCGGATTCACCGAGGCTTTCATCGCCGAACTGCAATCGCGCGACCGGTTGCCTGACCTGATCCACGCCCATTTCGCCGATGCTGCCGACGTGGCCTGCGAAGTGCGCAGGCGGCTGGGTATTCCCTACGTCTACACCGCGCATTCGCTTGGGATCGACAAGCTGCGCTCGATGCAGCACGGCGCTGCAGCCGGCTTGCAAGAGCGCATCGCCGAGGAAACGCGCGCTGTCTGCCACGCCGATGCCATTGTGGCGTCGTCGCGCGATGAGTGCGAGCGGCAGTTGCTGCAATACGACGGCTGCGAGCCGACGCGCGTCCACCGCCTGCGACCGGGGACGCTCGCGGCTTCAGCAAAGCCCGATTTCGCCCCAGCCGAGCGCCTTATCGCCCCGTTCCTGCGAGAGCCGGACAAGCCCGTGATCCTCGCGATCGCCCGCCCGGTGGAAAAGAAGAACCTGAACGCGCTGGTCGAGGCATACGGCAGGAGCGAGGCGCTGCAGCGCGCGGCCAACCTCGTGATCCTTGCCGGGCTTCGGTCCGGCCTCTCCAGCGGGGAGAGGGAGCAGCGCGGCGTGATTGCGGGTCTTGTCGACCTGATCGACCGGCATGACCTTTATGGAAAGGTCGCCTATCCCCCCCGCCATACGCAGGAGGATGTCCGCTCGCTCTATGCCCTGGCTGGCGCCTCGGGCGGCGTGTTCGTCAATCCCGCGCTTACCGAGCCTTATGGCCTGACCCTGATCGAGGCTGCGGCGCACGGTCTGCCCGTCGTGGCAACCCGTAATGGCGGGCCGAGCGATATTCTTGACGAGCTCGAACATGGAGCGCTGGTCGACCCGACGGATATCGAGGCGATCGGCTCTGCAACGCTGAACCTGCTCACCGACCGCGAGGCCTGGCTGCGGGCCGCGCGCAACGGGCGCGAGAATTGCCGCGACATGAGCTGGGATGTCTATGCCGATGGCTTCGTGCAGCTTGCGGGAGACGTGTTGCAACGCCGCCGATCGTCCCCAGCGTCCTGTCCTGCCGAGGAGCTACTCGTCTGCGACATAGACAACACGTTGACCGGCTGTGCAGCAAGCGCGCAGCGCTTTCGCCGGTATGTCGAACGGCGCCGCGACCTGTCCTTTTGCGTTGCGACCGGGCGCAGCCTTGTCGAGGCGCGGCGGATCCTGCGCGAATGGCGGTTACCGCAGCCAGACATCTTCATCACCAGCGTTGGTAGCGAGGTCTACCGGCAGGGCGATAGCGGACTGGAGCTGGATCAGGACTTCGCCAGCTCAATCGGCGCGAACTGGCATCCTGAGGAAATCGACGCCCTGCTCGCCACGGTGCGCGGGCTGACGCCGCAATCGGCTGTCGAGCAGCGCCGTTGGAAGCGATCCTATTTCGCAGACGATCCGGCAGTGGCGGGCCGTGTCCGTCGCTTGCTGGCCGCATCGGGCATCGAGGCAAAGGTGATCTACAGCCACCAGCGCCTGCTCGATGTCCTGCCCGCACGGGCAGGGAAGGGCGCCGCAATGCTGCACGTCGCCCGGCAGACCGAGATCGCACCGCACCGCATCGTGGCGGTCGGTGACAGTGGCAACGATTTCGACATGCTGCAGGAATGCGCTAACGCAGTGCTGGTGGGCAACTACGACAGCGATCTCGACCGACTGGTGTCGGCACCGAACGTCTACGTCGCCCGCCGGTCGCACGCGGGCGGCGTTCTGGAGGGGCACCTGATCCACTCACGGCGGCGGCGATCCATCTCCATGCAGGCGGAGAAAGCAGCATGAGCAAGCGACCCATAGGCTATTTCGTCCACCATCAGGGCCGCGGCCATGCCGAACGAGCCGCGGCCCTTGCAAACGAACTGGTGACGCAGCGGCCGATCACGCTGTTCTGCGCGCGGGACGATATATTTCCCGCGCTGGACGAGCGGGTGCAGGTGACAACCATCCCCTCGCTTTTCGAACCCACGGGCGACGAACCGGCGGCGCTTTCCGATCACCGGACCCCGGAAACGCTGCATTGCGCACCGCTGGGATGGCGTTCCGTCCGTCATGCGACAGCCACCTTGCTGCAATGGTTCGACCAGAACGACGCGGCGCTGTTCGTCACCGATGTTTCTGCCGAACTCGGGCAACTGGCGCGCATAGCCTCGGTGCCGCATGTCGCAGTGCTGCAGCACGGCGAGCGGGACGATATGGGGCACATGGCCTCCTACGAAAGCGCCGTCGGCATCCTTGCGCCCTATGCCGCGAAGCTGGAACAGCCCGGCAGGCCAGCCTGGATGCTGGGCAAGACGCACTATGCACCCGGCCTCGGCATCAGCACCGGCCGGATGCCCTCGCGAGAGGAGGCACGCCGCCGGCTCGACCTGCCGCAGGACAAGCGCATTGTGCTGGTGGTGGCCGGGAGCGGTGGGGGCGGCACGCCCACTGCGCCGCTGACGCTGGGCGCGCGCGACGATTGCGACGCGCTGTGGATCACCATCGGCGAAATCAGCAGCGAGTGGCACGAAACGCCGCCCGGCAACCTTGCCCACAAGGGCTGGGTCGACAACCCGGCAGACTGGATCGCGGCTGCCGATGGCATCGTCTCGAGCTGCGGGAACACCACGGTCCACATGGTCTGCGCGGCTGGGAAGCCCTGGATCGTGGTTCCGGAATGGCGCTATTTCGACGAGCAACTGTGCAAAGCCGAGGCGCTCACCGATGCCGGACTTGCGGCCGTAACGAAGACCTGGCCCTCCCACACCGGATCATGGCGCAAGCTCTGGGATGCCGCGTCCCGGCTCGATACCGAGGCGCAGCAAGCGCTGATTGACGAGCACGCCGCGAGACGCGCCGCCATCTGGGTGGACGAACTCGCGACACGGATCTGGGCCGGCACGGGGGTGCAGGCCGAGAGGCAAGAGTTGCCGACATGAAGGTATCCGTCTGCACACTGGCCCACGGCCGCGACGAACACCTGCGCAATCTCGTGACTGGGTTATCGAACTCGCGCAGGCCGCCGTGCGAACTGGTGATCGCGGTGATGCAGCACCAAACCTATCGCCTGCCCGAAGCCAGCTTCCCGATCCGCCAGATCGTGCTCGGCAGCGACGGCATACCGCTTGCCGCCGGGCGCAATCGCGCAGCGCGCGAGGCACGCGGCGACCTGCTGGTCTTTCTCGATGTCGATTGCATCCCCCATCCCACGCTGATCGAGGACTATGCCGGTGTGGCCCAGGATCACGACGGGGTGCTGATGGGAGAGGTCGGCTACCTGCCTGCCGCAGCTACCGAAGGCGGGATCGACTACGCCCGGTTCGAACGATTGGCCGAGAAGCATTCCGAACGCGCCGGACCGCCGGAAACCCGCTCAGCCCCCTGCCGCGACTACCGCTGCTTCTGGTCGCTCAATTTTGCCATCGGCGCAGCGGATTTCGAACGCTCCGGCGGGTTCGACGAGTGCTATGACGGCTATGGCGGGGAGGACACCGACTTTGGCCGCGCAGTCCAGACGGCGGGCCTGCCGATCTGGTGGGTGAGGGGCGCCAAGGCCTATCACCAGTATCACCCGCACCACATGCCGCCCGTCCATCACCTTGAAAGCGTCATTGCCAACGCGCAACGTTTCCAGGAGAAATGGGGGCAACCGACCATGCAGCACTGGCTGCGCGCCTTCACGCTGATGGGTTTGATCGAACGGTCGGGGGATGGGTGGCGCGTGCTGCGCCAGCCGGAGGAGGCCGATTTCGCCCTGACCCGGCAGCAGGAAATGCAGCCCTATGCCAGCAGCGCCGCCGTTCTGGAGCAGCTGGAGGCAGAGGCTGCCGCACCGGTGGCAGCGGCCCCCATGGCTGCGCGATAGACGCTTTCGTAAGCGGCCACCATCGCTTCGGCGGAAAAGCGGCTGACGGCGCGCTCGCGGCACGCAGCGCTGTCGAATCCATCGGCGCGCATGATGGCTTGTGTCAGGGCATCAACCGATCCCGCTTCCACCACGACGCCGCACGGTCCCACCACCTCGCGCATCGCCCCGCGGTCGAAAGCGATGACGGGAACGCCGCTGGCCAGCGCCTCTGCCGCGACAAGTCCGAACGGTTCGTCCCACATGGGCGTGACCAGCGCCGCCTTGGAGCGGCGGACGAGCGCGCGCAGTTCCTCGCCGTGGAGTTGCCCGAGGAAACGGATGTCGGCATCCCCGGTGGCCGCCATGCAGGCAGCGAGATATTCTCGATCTTCGGCCTGTCCCGCGATATCCAGCGCGGCGCCTGCCCGGCGCACCGCTTCGACGGCCTCCAGCAAACCCTTGTTTGGCGTGATGCGACCTGTCCAGACCAGGCGCCCCGAGTGCTTCTCTCCCGGGTGCCAGATGCGGCAATCGATACCGTTGTAGACGACACTGGCATTCGATGGTTTCTGCGCGAACCACAGCGGTACCTGGCTCTCGGAAACGAAGGTGATCCGGGCCGCATCGTCGTTCTCGGCCCGCCGCACGGCTTCCGCCATCCTGGCGAAAGGAGGAACGTGCTGCGTCGTTACCATGGGAATGCCGTCCCGACGCGCCCAGTCGATCAGCGCCGGGAACAGCGAATTGTTGTGAACCACGTCGAAGCGGCCTGCCCGCACGATTTCGAATGCGGCGGCATAGGCCCGCCTCTGGAAATCTTCGAGTTGCCGGGTGCCGCGATAAATGTCCCACGGCAGTTCCGCTTCGTAGGGAGCTGGGCAGATCGGCGCGAGGCAGGCGTCGTCGCTTTCTCCTGCGGCCAGCAGCGTAACCGCGTGCCCTGCCGCGCGCAGTTCGCGGCATAACAGGTGGGTGTGGGCTTCCATCCCGCCCATGAACGGTTCGGCTACCGCGTGGCGATTGTGGGCGATTACGGCAACATGCATCTACCGCGAACGGGCTGTCAGCCCGCGCGTTCCGCCGGGAACCGATACCGCGCCTGAAAAATTGGTCCGCAGCAAGGAGCGACGAGGGAACACGTTGATGGCACGAGAGAACCAGGCCTATCCGAAGACGGAAGCATTTCTGAAGAACCGCCTTCGCCACCTCATGACGAGCGAGGAAAAGGCCCTGCTGGAGGAGGTCTGCGCAGTCGAGGAGAGTGTCGCCTCCGGCACCGTCGTGCTCGAGGCCGGACGCGTATACGACAAGAGCATGATCCTGATCGAGGGATTCATGCTGCGCACGCTGGAGGCCGAGGGCAGGAAGCACATCGTCGGCCTGCAGGTTCCCGGCGATTTCGTGGACCTACATTCCTTTGCCCTCAAGCGGCTCGACCACAACATCGAGGCGCTGGGGCCGTGCCGCGTTGCCTACGCGCAGCATACCCACCTTCGGGAGGCGATACAGGGCAATGCGCACTTCGCGCGCGTCCTGTGGTTCGCCACCTTGCTGGACGCCGCCATCCACCGCGAGTGGATCCTCAAGTCGAAACAGTTGCGCGCCGATGCCCGCGCCGCGCACTTCATGGCTGAAACCTGGGCGCGGCTGGACCTCGTCGGCTGCGCGAAGAAGGACGGCTTCACCAGCCCCCTCACACAGGGCCACATCGCCGAGATCTGCGGAACGACGCCGGTTCACCTCAGCCGCTGCATGAGCTCCCTCAACGCGATGGGGCTCGGGGAATTCCGCCGGGGCCGCTTCTACTGCAACGACCGCGCAGGGCTGGAAGCTTTCGGCAAGTTCGACCCGGCCTATCTCTACGGCGATGACACTCTCGGCATGGTCGAGGAATTGCAACCGGGATGACCGCACCGGACTTCCGTCGCTACCTGTTCGTCGGCGGATTGCACCGCACCGGCACCAGCCTGATCGCGAGGTTACTGGCAGACCATCCGGAGATCGACGCGATCACGGATGCCCCCGTGCCGGAGAACGAAGGCGTCTTCCTGCAAGGTGCAATCCCGCACACCGCACGCCACGGCGTCCCCGGCCATTTCGCGACCGATCCCGCGCAGCACCTTGTCGAGCAGTCGCGTTATGACAGTCTCGAGACTCGCCGCCGTCTCGAACACGACTGGGACCCATGGTTCAGCGAGGGCGGAAGCTGGCGGGTCGAGAAATCACCGGTCAACCTCACGCGGATGCGGCTGTACCAGCAGTTGTTCCCGCTCAGCCAGTACGTCGTCGTCCTCCGCCATCCCGAGGCCATGGCGGCCGCGCTGGCCAAGTGGACGGACCGCCCGGCGTCCGACCTGGTCGACTATGCCCTGTCCGCCTACGAGCTCGCCTACCGCGATCTCGAATACATCCACGCAGCCATGGTGGTGCGGTACGAGGATCTTGTCGCTGACCCGCAAGGCTGGATCGGTAGCGTGGCGCGGTTCTGCGGCCTCGATCCGGTCGAGGTCGGGGCCTCGCTGTACGACGGCAACCGGCATTATGCGGGAGCAGCGAAAATGACGGGCGAGCAGGCCGCGCGCGCTGGGCGCTACGGTTATGCGCCGGGTTTGAAAGTCACCCCCGTCGCACCGCGGGTCCAGCATCCGCTACGGTCGATCCGCGACGCGGCGTAGAGCCACTTTGATTTTTGCTAAAGGCGGAACATCCGCCTTGCCGAGGGGCTGTTATCCCAAAGAGTTGGAGAGCCTCATGGTGATGACACGAGACGCCGCGAGCGCTGATAAGCTGTTCGCGCAATACATTCAGAACAAGGGTTTTCCCTGCCTCGGCGCCAAGTCCGCCCTGGCGACGGGCAACCTGCGCGTTGTCGAAGCGCGGGACATGACGAGCGCCTGGAACGACGTGGCCATTCACGAGGCGCTGCTGGAATGGGCCTTTGCCTACAGGAAGGACCCGCAGGGCCTTCGCAGCCTCGCCGTGGTGTTCGAAGGCCCGGAAAACCTTTCGGAAGAAGAGTTCGAAACTTGCCTGTGGGAGCGGCTGCAATCGCTGGCGGACAAGGATCACTGGCGGGGTCAGGAATACGATGCGCGCGTCAGCGCCGATCCCGGCAGCCCGCATTTCAGCCTCAGCTTCGGGGGCGAGGCCTTCTTCGTCGTGGGAATGCATCCGAACGCCTCCCGCCCGGCGCGCCGGTTTCCGAAGCCTGCACTGGTGTTCAACCTTCACGATCAGTTCGAGCGGCTGCGCGAACGCGGTAAGTACGAGCGGATGCGCGAGGCCATTCTCGAACGGGACAGGAAACTGGCAGGCGACCTCAACCCCATGCTCTCCCGCCACGGCGAAGCCAGTGAGGCGCGCCAATACAGCGGGCGAATGGTCGACGACGAATGGAGCCCGCCGTTCGAGGACGTGCGATCATGAGCGGCGATATCGTGAGAATCGAACCGCGCAGCGGTACGGCCTTGAAGCTCAAGCGCGGCCAGCACCTGGAAGTGATCGACCTCGAAGGCGGACAGGTGTCGGACTTGCTTGCCTTTGCCAGCGACGATCCGCGCGAAAGCCTGTCTAACGGGCGAACCTTCGATTACGAGGAGACGATCAGGCTGACCACCGGCAGCACCCTGTGGTCCAACAGGTCGAACCCGATGCTGAGGATCACGCACGACGATGTGGGATCGCATGATTTCCTGCTTACTCCGTGCAGCAAGGACACGTTCCGCCACTTCTACCCCGACAAGCCGGTGCATCGCGGCTGCTTCGGCAACCTCGCCGCCGCGCTGGAGCCGCACGGTATCGCGCCCGACGACATCCCTTGCGCGTTCAACGTGTTCATGAACGTTCCCGTCGATGGGGAGACCGGCAAGCTGTCCGTGGAGCCACCCATTTCAAAGGCGGGTGACGCGCTGAGGCTGGAGGCGCAGATGGACCTCGTGATCGGGCTCACCGCCTGTTCGGCCTACGCGTCGAACGGCGGGACTTTCAAACCCATCGGCTACCGGGTGACATGAACCGAAGCGAGTTTTCCCTGTTCGAGACCAGCTGGGCGCAGCTTGGTGAAGTGGCGCTGGCGGCAGTGCTGGCATACCTGGCGATCATCCTGATCGTACGCGTGAACGGCTCTCGCACCACCAGCCAGCTCAACAGCTTCGACTGGATCATCAACGTGATGATCGGCAGCCTCGCGGCGAGCGGCGTCCTGCTGGAAGACGTATCCCTGCTGGCCGCCCTTGTCGCGATCGTCGTGCTCACCGGACTGCAGTTCCTCCTCACGTGGATCACCCGCAAGTCTTCCGCTGCCGAAGCCGTGGTGAAGCAGGAGCCCGTGCTGCTGACGCACAAGGGGGAGTTTCTGGAACGGGCGATGACGAAGACGAGAATCAGCAAAGACGAGATCATGACCGCCCTGCGCGGAAACGGCATGACCTCGGTGCGCGATGCCAACTGGGTGGTGCTGGAAACCAATGGCACGCTCAGCGTCATTCCGCGCCAGGACGATCTTTCCATCGAGGATGCCGACGCGGTGAAGGACATGCGGATGGCGCGATCACTGAGGAACGACTGAGACCGCCTTTCCCGGCGGAACCATTGCCGCGTCTTGCCCGTTTAACGGGGCAAAGGAGATTTCACATGATTGGCAAGCTGATAGGCGCCGGGATCGGCGCAAAACTGGGCAACGAAAGCCGCAAGATGGGTGGCACCACCGGCGCCGTCCTTGGTGCGGTTGCCGTACCGCTGGTGCGCCGCCTGCGCCTTCCCACCCTGCTGGCATTGGCCGGCGGCGGCTACCTGGTGAAGCGCCTGGCGGACAAGTCCAAGGAAGACGCAGCAGCGCCCGCCGCGCCCAGGACACCGAAGACGCCCAAGACGCCTGCGGCCTGATCGCAAGGCACCACAAGACGCGTAGAGGGAGCGGCCCGCAGGGTTCGCTCCCTTTTCGTTTTCGGACAGGAGATCGTTCCTGTCATCGCCAGCCCGTAGTTGAGAAGGCCGCCGCGTCGCTTGCACCGAATCGGCTCGGTTCCTACCTGACTCGCTCCACAAGCGAATCGAGACGACCATGACCACCCATCGCACCCGCATGCTCATCATCGGCTCCGGCCCCGCCGGCTACTCCGCCGCCATCTACGGCGCGCGCGCCGGGATGGAGCCGATCGTCGTGCAGGGCCTGCAACCCGGCGGACAGCTGACCATCACCACCGACGTGGAGAACTATCCCGGCTTTGCCGACGTGATCCAGGGCCCTTGGCTGATGGAGCAGATGCAGGCGCAGGCAGAGCACGTGGGCACGCGCATGATGTGGGACACCATCGTGGAAGTGGACCTCGAAGGCGGCTCCCCGTTCAAGGCCATTGGCGATTCGGGCGATGAATACGTGGGCGATGTGCTGGTGATCGCCACCGGCGCACAGGCCAAGTGGCTGGGCGTGCCGGGAGAGCAGGAACTGGGCGGCAAGGGCGTTTCCGCCTGCGCCACCTGCGACGGGTTCTTCTACCGTGGCAAGAAGGTCGCCGTGATCGGCGGCGGCAACACCGCCGTGGAGGAAGCGCTCTACCTCACCAACCACTCGGACGACGTGACCCTGATCCACCGCCGCGACGAACTGCGCAGCGAGAAGATCCTGCAGGAGCGCCTGTTCAAGTCCGACAAGATCACGCCGATGTGGAACAAGACGGTGGAGCGCTTCGTGGCGGGCGAAAACGGTGCGCTGGCAAAGCTGGAACTGGTCGACACCGTCACCGGCGAGAAGAGCGAACTGGAAGTGGACGGGGCCTTCGTCGCCATCGGCCACGCTCCCGCGACCGAACTGTTCAAGGGCAAGCTGCCGATGGACGACAGCGGTTACCTGCTGGTGGAACCCGGCACGCCAAAGACCGCCATCCCCGGCGTGTTCGCCTGTGGCGACGTGATGGACCATACCTATCGCCAGGCGGTGACGGCGGCGGGCACGGGCTGCATGGCCGCGCTTGATGCCGAACGCTTCCTCGCCACGCTGGAATTTGCCGAGAAGGAAGCCGCCGAGTAATTAAGGCGCGCGCCGCTCAGTCGTGATCGTGTCGGCCGAAGTCCGGCCGCGCGTCGTCCTGCCCGTGCTCGATGATCCGGCGACGGATCGCGCGGGTCTTGGAGAACTGGTCGAACATCGTCTCACCATCGCCCGCCTTGATCGCCTCGCGCATCATCGCAAGGTCGGTGAGGAACCGGTCGAGCATGTCGAGCACGGCGTCGCGGTTGTTGAGGAAGACGTCGCGCCACATGACAGGGTCGCTGGCAGCGATGCGGGTGAAATCGCGAAAGCCCCCGGCGGAGTACTTGATTACTTCGCTGCGGGTTACTTCCTCAAGGTCGCTGGCCGTGCCCACGATGGTGTAGGCGATCAGGTGAGGGATGTGGCTGGTGACGGCCAGCACGCGGTCATGGTGGTCGGCATCCATGATCTCGACCGTGGAACCAAGACCGCGCCAGAACGCCGTCAGCGCCTCCACCTTGTCCGTCGGCGCGCTTTCGGGCGGCGTGATAATGCACCAGCGATGGTGGAACAGGCTGGCAAAGCCCGCGTCCGGTCCCGATTGCTCGGTGCCCGCAACCGGGTGGGCGGGAATGATGACATGCTCCGGCAAGGCGCGCGCAAGGCTTTGCGAGACGCTGATCTTGGAAGAGCCGACATCGCTCACCACTGCGTCCGGCTCGAGCCCCGGCGCAATGGCCGTGGCGGCCGCTTCCATCGCGCCCACGGGCACGCACAGAATGACAAGGTCCGCCCCGCGCACGGCTTCTACCGGATCGTCCGCGATTGTGCCTGCAAGGCCGCGCTCGCGGGCACGCTCGCGGACCAGGGGGTCGGCGTCATAGCCGGTGGTCATGACCTCGGGCAGGTGCTCCTTGACCGCAAGACCGATGGAGCCGCCCAGCAGGCCGAGGCCGATGATGGCGACGTGGTTGAAGCTCATGCGTCGGCCTCGCAAAGCTGGCGTAGAGCGTCCGCTATGTCGGCCATCTGCGCGTCGGTGCCGATGGTGATGCGCAGGGCGTGGGGCAGGCCCTGTCCCGGCAGGTGGCGCACGGCGTAGCCCGCCTCGGCAATGGCGTGGAGCGCGGCTTCGGTTGTCACCGAACCCTCGAACAGCACGAGCACGAAGTTCGCCTCGCTCGGAACGGCGCGCAGGCCGTGATTCCCGAGGCCCTCCACCGCTTCCGTGAACCGCGCGCGGGCGGCGGCGTTGTGCTCGCGGCTGCGGGTGACGAAGTCCTGGTCGCCCACGGCCGCGATCCCGGCGCGCTGTCCGCTGGTGGTGACGTTGAACGGCCCGCGAATACGGTTCAGCGCGTCGATCAGGCCCGGCGCGCCGGTGGCCCAGCCGATGCGTTCACCGGCGAGGCCGTAGATCTTGGAAAAGGTGCGCGTCACCAGCACGTTCTCATGGGCGGCCGCCAATTCCATCCCGCCATCGTCCATGTCGGCGGTCACGTACTCGCCATAGGCCTGGTCGATCACCAGCAGCACGTCCGCCGGAAGTCCGGCGTGCAGGCGGGCGATCTCCCCGCGCGGCAGGAAAGTGCCCGTAGGATTGTTGGGATTGGCGATGAAGACAACGCGCGTAGCGGGCGTGACGGCCGCCAGCAGCGCATCGACATCGGCGGTGTAATCGGTGTCGTCCACTTCTACCGGAGTGGCGCTGCAGCGGCGCGCGGCGATATCGTAGACGGAGAAGCTGAAGCGACTGAACATCACCTCGTCACCCGGTCCGGCAAAGGCCTGGGCCGCGAGGTTGAGCAGTTCGTCGGACCCGGTGCCGCATACGATTCTCGCAGGGGCAATCCCGTGCACCTCGCCGATGGCTTCGCGCAGCGCGGTGGAGCCGGGATCGGGATAGGGCGCGGGCGATTGCACCTGTTCCAGCGCTTCCAGTGCTCTGGGCGAGCAGCCCAGCGGGTTCTCGTTCGCGGACAGCTTGACGAGCTCGCGCCCGTCGGCGGATTTCGACTTGCCCGGCACATAGGCGTGGATCGCCTCGACATAGGGCTTCATCCGGGGCTTCGTCTGGGTGCGGGTGTTTTCAGCCATGGCGCGGGTCTCGTCAGTTGCGAAGGCGCGCATAGCCTCCCTTCGCGGCGATTGACAGTGTGCTTTACCTCCCCCAATTGCGCCAGACCGAGATCATGGCCACGACAACCGCAATCGACTTCCGCAGCCTCACGCTGGACGCGCCGCTCCCGCTGGATAGCGGGCGTGAGCTGGCGGGCGTGCAGGTCGCCTACGAAACCTATGGCGGGCTGGCAGCGGACAAGTCCAATGTGGTGCTGATCTTCCACGCGCTGACGGGGGACCAGTTCGTGGCGGGCACCAATCCCGTTACCGGCAAGCCGGGCTGGTGGGAACGCATGGTCGGCCCCGGCAAGCCCATCGATACAAATCGCTTCCACGTGATCTGCGCCAACGTCATCGGCAGCTGCCTCGGCTCCACCGGCCCCTCCAGCACAGGACCGGATGGCGAAGCTTACGGCATGGAATTCCCGGTCATCACCATCCGTGACATGGTGCGCGCGCAGATGGCCATGCTCGACATGCTGGGCATCGAGAAACTGCACGCGGTCGTCGGCGGATCGATGGGCGGGATGCAGGCGCTGTCCTGCGCGGCGAATTTCCCGGAACGCACGGACCGGGTGCTCGCCATCGCCACCACCGCGCGCCACACTGCGCAGAACATCGCCTTTCACGAGATGGGGCGGCAGGCGATCATGGCCGATCCCAACTGGCAGAGCGGCGACTATTACGGCGGGGAAGCGCCCGCAAAGGGCCTGGCCGTCGCGCGCATGGCGGCCCACATCACCTACCTGTCGGAAGAAGGGCTGACCGAGAAATTCGGGCGGCGTCTGCAGGACAGGGAAGCAAAGAGCTTCGGCTTCGATGCCGATTTCCAGGTGGAAAGCTACCTGCGCTACCAGGGCCTGAGCTTCACCGACCGGTTCGACGCCAACAGCTATCTCTACATCACCCGCGCGATGGATTATTTCGACCTTGCCGAGGAACACGGCGGCCTGCTGGCCGATGCCTTCCGCGGGGCGAAGGACACGCGCTTCTGTCTCGTCAGCTTCGATACCGACTGGCTCTATACCACCGCCGACATGCGCGAGGTGGTCCACGCGCTCAACGCCGTGGCTGCACCGGTCAGTTTCGTGGAACTGTCCGCGCCATACGGGCACGACAGCTTCCTGCTCGACGTGCCCGCGCTGGACCGTGTGGTGGAAGGCTTCATCGCATGACGCTTCGCGCAGACCTTGCCAAGATCGCTGCCCACGTGCCTTCCGGCAGCCGCGTGCTCGATGTCGGCTGCGGCGAGGGCGACCTGATGGAGGCGCTGCAATCGCAAAGCGCCTGCGATGCGCGCGGCATGGAAATCGATCCGGAGGCCGTTGCCGCGGCGGTGGCGCGCGGGCTTTCGGTGGTGCAGGGCGATGCCAACCGCGACCTTGCCGATTACCCCGACGGGGCATTCGACGTGGCCATCCTCAGCCAGACCCTGCAAACGGCGCAGCGCCCCGACTGGCTGCTGGAGCAATTGCTGCGTGTCGGGCGAGAGGCTTTCGTCAGCTTTCCCAACTTCGCCTACTGGCGCATGCGGCTGGCGCTGCTGCGCACCGGGCGGATGCCGATTTCGCGCCACCTGCCGGGCAGCTGGTACGAAACCGCCAATATCCACCACCTGACCATCGCCGACTTCCGGGAATTCCTGGCCGAACGCGACGTGAAGGTGGCGGGTAACTGGTTCTTCGCCAACGGACGGGAGATTGGCAGCCGGAACGCCAACTGGCGCGCCGAGCACGCGGTTTTCCAGCTCAGCCGCTAGGCAGCGGCGCGTTCGGGCAGCGGCTCCCGCCTGGGGGCGGGCCGCGAGGCATTGCCGATGCAAACGCGGTTACGTCCGGAGTTCTTGGCCTCGTAAAGCGCCCGGTCTGCCGCGATCATCGCCTGCGACAGGGGAATGTCCCTGCCGCACGGCGCCACGCCGAAGCTGGCGGTGATCCGGTAATCGTCGGCCAGTTCGATGACCTTGAGCGACATCAGTTCGTGACGAAGCTTCTCGGCGTGCAGTCGCGCGTCCTCGACACTGGTGCGCGGCATCCAGATTGCGAATTCCTCCCCGCCGATGCGGGCTGCCATGCCGCGGCCTTCCAACAGCGAGGCGACGGCGCGGATCACTGCATCGCCCGCGGAATGGCCGAAGCCGTCGTTGATGTGCTTGAAATTATCGATGTCGCAAACCACCAGCGAGCCGGTGCCACGTGTGCGATGCCCGGCGACACTTTCGAACGCGCGGCGGTTGGGCAGGCTGGTGAGGAAATCGTGTTCGGCCCGAAGCCTGTAGGTCTGCAGGGCGTTCGAGATCACGCGCCCGAGCGTCAGGAATACGACAGCTGGCACCAGCACCGCGAAGGCCACGATCAGCATGTCTTGCAGGGTCTGGCGGGGAATTGCGACGATGGGGGATTCGAGGCCCACGAGCACGGGGAAGACCGGCACACGAACGATGTAAATGGCGGTGACGAGAGACAGTGTCACGGCAAGGCCGACATCAATGAAATCGCCCTTGCGCCCGTCCTGGCGCACGACGGCCACGGCCCTGGCCAGCGCGGCTGCGCCGACGAGTTGCGCGGGCAGGAATTGCAAGACAGGCGGCAGCGGCGTTAGCAGGAGCAGGAGCGACGCGAGCACCGCTGCGCCGCAAATTGTGAAGCATCGCCATGAGGAACGCTGACGGCCATAGGCGCTGCGAATGGATTCGCCCACGCAGACATAGGACATCGGTACCGTCGCTGCCGCCAGCCACAGGTCCAGCCGGGAGATGTTGCCATCCTTGAGCGCGAGGCTTTCGAGAACGCCGATCGCCAGCGCAATGGCCATCCAGGCCACGGACGAATTGCGCTGCAGAGCGGCGAAGGCAATGGCGCAGACCACGCACAGGCCGGCGACGAGAGCTGTCATTGCGATGATCGCGCTGATTGTCACAGAGAATCTGGCGACATGAGGTGCATGATGCCAACCCTCCTAGGCGCGCCAGGTAAACACTATCCTTATGGCCTACGGGTTGGGCGCTTGCGGCTCAAAAAGCGGCGAGGCCGGTTCCGGCGAGGGCCGAAAGCGAGATTGCAGGGAGCATTCCCAGCATGCTGGCCGCGAGGAAGGCGCGCATGGTCATCGGCGTTGCAGCACACCCGGCTGTCACAACCACGTGCGGCACACCGCCGAGTCTTGCCCCCACTACATAAATCGGGCCGCGCCGGGCCAGGTGTTCCTGCACGCCCTGAAGTTTCGCCCCGAAACGGCGCTGCATCCGTTCGCCCAGCCAGCGCCGCGTTGCCAGGAACAGCAGGTGTGTGCCAAGCGCGCACCCCAGCACGACGACGAAGATGCCGCCGACGCCCAGCACAAGGCCGCTCAGGAACGACATCGTATTGACCGCGCCGGGCACCGACATGGCCACGAGCGAGGCGGTGACAGCAGCGATGAGCGCGGGAAGGGCGAAGGGCCCGATGGGCATGGCGGCGAGACTGTCGAGCAGTGTCAGTGGCAACAGTGCTGATATCGTCGCGTCCATGTGAAACTAGCGCCGGATGAGAGAACAGGTTCCCTGCTATACGAAAAGTGCTGCCAAAATGTTGCAGCCCTGCCACATGGCTTATGCGGTCGCGGCTCCGTCATTCACGCACAGCACGCTGTCGTCGCGCGCCAGGCACCACAGGCTGAGCCGCGCCGCGCGCGCACGCTCCACCGCCATCGACGTCGGCAGCGATATGGTGACGAGCCGCGTGGCGCCAGCCCGCACGGCCTTCTCCACGATCTCGTAGGAGCAGCGGGCGCTGGAGAGGATGAACCCGTCCGCCGCGTCCTGCCCTGCCAGCGCGAGCGCACCGACGAGCTTGTCCATCGCGTTGTGTCGCCCCACGTCCTCGCGTGCATGCAGGATCGTGCCGTTGGCAGAGCAGAAGGCGGCGGCGTGGGCCGCGCCCGTTGCCTTGGTCAGCGGCTGGTGATCCCGCAGCTTGCCGAGTGCGGCGAAGATGGCTTGCGGATCGAGCGCGTCGTGCGCAGCCACCGCGGGCAGGGGCGTGCTGACCGCTTCGAGGTTCTCGATGCCGCACAGCCCGCAGCTCGACTCCGCCACGCGGGTGCGTACGCGTTCGGTCAGCTTCTCGATGCCGAGGCCGGTCAATCGCGCGCGGGCGATCCAGCCGTGTTCGACTTGGGCCACGGCAATGTCGGTAATGTCGGCGGGGGACTTTGCCAGGCCCTCGGTCAGGGCAAAGCCGCGCGCGAAATCTTCCAGGTCGTGCGGGCTGGCCATCATCACCGCGTAGGACAGCCCATTGTATTCGAGCGCGACCGGGACTTCGGGGACCCAATCGCGCTCGACTGATTTCGTGCTGCCGTCGGCAGCGTGCT
>MDTG01140998.1_pt1 | contig 16816 bp, 15 predicted proteins | sample 811421 | NCBI WGS metagenome assembly MDTG01 (sample SAMN05326645, study PRJNA326480) | marine metagenome | isolation source: seawater | place: Pacific Ocean: South East | collected 2011
TTCTTGGGATAAAACTACAAGAAATATGTCTTACCAAGAATGGTTCTATAGTAAAGAAATGATTCAGTTAAGACATGACTTATTAAATAATGTTGAAAATAAAATGTGTTCAGTTTGTTGGAATGATGAAAAGATTTCTGGCAGTAGCATAAGACAAAGATACATTGAAAAGTTTGATAGGATTGTAGATACTAGTAAGCCAAAAATTAGATATCTTGATTTAAAATTAAGTAACGAATGTAATTTAAAATGTCGTATGTGTTCTTATGTTAGCTCTCATTTAATTGGTGCAGATATGAAGACAATAGAAAAAAATAATTGGTATATGCCTAATCATTGGGAACGCAGTCCTAATGCTGAAAAGCAAATGGACAGCTTGTCAATACAGCAGGTTACTGAGAACGAATTTCATGAAATTCTTAGTTTATTATCTCAAATCAAAGTTTTAAAAATTACTGGTGGTGAACCAACTATTTCAAAAAAGTTTCTAGATATAGTTGATGTATGTAACAACAATGATTATGCTAAAAATATTCAATTATCATTAACAACAAACGCAACAAAATTTACAAAAACATTTTTAGATAAACTAAAAGGTTTCAAATCAGTATCTCTAAATATTAGTTGTGATGGACATGGTAGTACTTACGATTATGTTAGATATCCTTTTAATTGGAATAAGTTTAAAGAAAGAATACAAAATTTAAAAGATTACAGAAGCAGTGTGAAGCTTTCAGGAGATAGAAGAAAGTTTGCTTTTGGGTTAGCAGTTGTACCATTATCTATAAATGTTGAAAATTTACCAGCATTACAAAAATGGTCAAAAAAAAGTATTGAAAGAGGAAGCTACACATGGCCACCTTTTATGAATACTGAAGTTAGACCTGAAGAGTCTCATCTTAATATAAAAAATGTTCCAACACATATTTTGCAGTACACTTATGATAATTTAGAAGAACGTGAAGAAAACAAAATACTCATGCAAAGATTAAAAAAACTAATTGACGATCCAATAACAGTTAGTGAAGAAACAGAAATTGATATAATGAAATCAATTGAATCAGTTGATCGTGTAAGATCTCAAAACTATAAAAAACTTCTTGAGCCAATGACAGCTGAATGGATAGAAGGGTTATTTAAAAAGTATGCTTGATAAAGATTTATTTCAAACAAAACATAATGCTATCTATGATCCTGAATTTCAAAAGCATCTTGCAGAAGCACCATGGAAAGAATGGTTGAGCAAACCTGGATATTTTGAAGTACGACAGGAATATTTAAAAAAAATACACGAATGGATTCATAGTACTGAAGCAAATGTAGTAAAAGGTCTTGCTCGTTTTAAACATAGAGATATGATTAACGGAACAACACAGGCTTTTGATGAAGCATACTATAGATATTCAAATAAAAGATTAAGATTATTAAGAGGAGAATATGCTTATCATAAACGTGTTGTTGGAAATCTTTCTTATTTAGACGATGAAAATGGAAATTATATTCCAGTTGAAGAAAATGATTGGGTTATTGTCAGTTATCCTTTCTGTGGCAATGGCGATATTCCTCCGCACTTTGATCAATTACAAGATGATTGTTTAAAAAAGAATGTTCCTTTGTTATTAGACTGTGCTTGGTTTGGAACTTGTAGAGATATTTACATTGATGTAAATCATCCTGCTATTACAGAAGTATGTTTTAGTTTAACTAAAGGAATAGGATTAGGCAACATAAGATCAGGTATTCGTTACAGTAATTACGAAGATAATTTACCTATCAGACAACAAAACAATTATAATCATTTACCTTTGGGTGCGGCACAAGTAGGCATATGGCAGATGCAAAAATTTGGACCAGATTTTATTCCTAACAAATATTACGATCCAATTTATAAGCATGTTTGCTTTACACACAATTTAAAAGAAACTAATTGTATGATGATAGCAATGTTAGATAAAGATCACCCAGACTACAATCAGTATCTCATTGATGGACTTTACAGCAAAGTAGGTATACGTGAAGCAGTTAAAAAACAAAGACAAACTAATCCAGATCCAATATTTTGTCGAGCTCCTTTTACAAGTATCTATTATAGAGAAAAACCTAATTCGGTAGCATTTTGTTGTGTACAAAAAGGACGTAAAATATTATCTACTGGTGAAACAGTTAAAGATTGGTGGCAAGAAAAAAACAGCCAGCAAATGAGAGAAGATTTTATTTGGGGTACATGGCCAAAAGCATGTTCAGAATGCCAATGGACAGAAGAAAATGCTGGCATTGATAGTGATAGAAGCGGTTTTGATAAAGTTCCTTTAGAAAATATTAATGTTAATACAGGTAATAAGTTAGCATTTCCACAATACGTTGACTATAGACCAGATAATCTTTGCAACTTGATGTGTACAATGTGTAGTCCTGGAAACAGTAATTTAGTTGAAAAGATGTGGGACGCTATGCCTGATGTTTTTGGTAAACACAATTCTTTAGCCACAGAAGATAATGTAGATTTTTATGATACTCAATTAATTAACAAACATACAGTAAAACTTAAAGTGTTAGGTGGAGAACCAACAATTAATAAGAAAGTTCATAGAGTGTTTAACTATTGTATTGAAAATGATTTTGCAAAGAGTGTGAATTTATCAATGACAACTAATTTTACCAATCTTAATAGTACATATAATTTAATTGATAAATTTAACAGTGTTGGAATACAAGCAAGTTTAGATGGCACTGGTGATACATATGAGTACATTAGAAGACCTGCAAAATGGAAACAGATTAAAAAAAATATAAAAGAGTTTATTGACAAATATTCAGATAATGACAAATATACTTTAGGAATCAATTTAGTATTTCAGCCAGTTAATGCATTTACAGTAGATGAGTGGTTGTATGAGTTACTTGAGTTACATTATCTTTACAATACAGAAAAGAAACATAAAAAGTTTTCAAAAACACCATCTGTACTTTTGATTGACTATCCAGCTGGATTCACATTTGGTATTTTACCAGAGAAGTACAAGGAGCAACTAAAACAACAATATAACAAAATGATATCTGAAATAAAAAGTAACGATCCAATAGCTGAGCAAAAAAAATATTATTTGGATTTGTTTATAAAATATGTAGACTACCAATCTTACAGTTTCAAAGAGCTTAATAGTTTTAAACGTAAAACTCTAGCTATGGATGGATATAAAAAAACAGATATTACTAAACTGCATCCGGTATTTAAAGAACTTTTAGAATATGAAGAATAATTTTTGTATATTACCTTTTATACATCTTAGCACAAGAACAAACGGCGCTATGCAGTTATGTTGTCATGCTAACAGTGGCAGTGCGGAAGATTATAGAAGTATAGGACATAATAGAAAAGACACAGGAGAATTTGTATATGTTGATAAAGATCAACCATCTCAATATTGGAATACGGAATACTATAAAAACATTCGTAAGAAGTTTATGCAAGGTAAAGTACCTATTGAGTGCAGAGCTTGTTTTAAAGAAGAAGCATCAGGATATAGATCAAAAAGACAATGGGAAAACGATGAATGGTCAGAGAAAATATCTTTCAACGAGGTACTTGCAAGAGTAGAACCAGACGGTACTGCACCTTTTGATATCAAGTATGCTGACATGAAACTTGGTAACAAGTGTGATCTTGCTTGTTTAATGTGTAATCCAGGTGATAGCTCAAAGTGGATACCAGACTACAATAAACTAATGAAATCAGATATTGATCAGGAGACTAAAAATATACTGGAATGGAGAAAAGAAGAAGGCAGGCTAAACTGGTATAGACATGACTCTGTGTTTTGGAAAGATATACAATCTAAGTTGGACACTATGGAAAGTTTTTACATAATTGGAGGAGAACCTACCATCAACTCAGAGTTTGAATCTTTCCTGGAAATGTGCGTCAAATCAGGGCATAGCGGTAGGATAAACTTGCGTTTTAATACGAACGGGTTAACTACTACAGAAAGACATTTAGAGCTGTATAAACGCTTTAAAAACGTTTTAATCCACCTTTCTATAGACGGAATACATTCTCATCATGACTTAATTAGGTATCCAAGTAATTGGCAAGAAATGGAAAAAAAGTTGGATTGGTGGGATGCAACTTCTGATAATGTTGAAGTAACAATAGATACTACTGCATCAATATTGAATATTATGCATATACCTGATATAGTTAAATGGAAGCTGGAAAAGAACTATAAAAAGATAAGCAAATATCCAACTAACAAAGGATTGATTGGTATACACTTTTTACATAGTCCAGAGTTTTTAAATGTAACAGTTTTACCAAAAGAGTTAAAAGAAATAGTTACTGAAAGATATAATGAACTTTTTAACTATTTAGACAAAGATGTTTTAAGCAAATATAAAAAGTTTCATGCTTTATTAGACTTTATGAATAGCAAAGACAATAGTCACATGTGGGAAAAAACTATAAAGTATCTTGATAACATGGATACTATTCGACAAACAAATTGGAAGAGTGTATTATTAGATTATGATAAAACCAGACGCTAAAGAATTATATCACAAGCATATAAAAGAACTCAATGGTTCTTGGTGTCCTGTGCCATGGGGACAGGTTAGTGTTCATAACTCTGGAGAATATAGAGCATGTATTCAAGCAAGAAGTTGTAAGAAAACAAAAGGTATTTTAAAAGATAATGATGGAAATATAATGAGAGCAGATACACACAATATTGATGATGTAAGGAATGCACCTTTACTAAAAGATGTTCGTAAATCTATGCTCAATGGAGTACAGCATGAGATGTGTGTCAGATGTAATAGAGAAGATAAAAATGATGTACCAAGTAGAAGAAGAAATGCAATCATAGAATACTATGACAAGCACAATTATGATTATTGGAAAGCTGTTAGTCATTGTCATGATGATGGGCAGTTGATGTTACATGAAAGTGATGTTCTTGAGTATGATATTAGATTGGGTAATCTCTGTAATTTAAGATGTAAGATGTGTCACCCTAGTGAAAGCACACAATGGTATGATGAATGGTTTGATACAATGTTTAAAGGTTTTAAATCTGACTTCACTCAAGTTGAAATGATAAAAGAAAAAAACAAAGTAAAACTTAAAAATGATATCTATAGTTGGTATGAAAACAGTAAATTTTATGAACAAATGTTTAACAATTCAAAGAACTTAAGAAAGATATATTTAAGTGGTGGAGAGCCTACATTGGTTGAAAATATGTATGACTTACTACAAAAGTTTATAGACAACAATTGGGCAAAAGATATTGAATTGGAATACAATATTAATTTAACAAATATACCTCGCAGAGCTATTGAATTGTGGCATCATTTTAAATTAGTTACATTAGGTGGCAGTATTGATGCTGTAGGTGAACATAACAATTATATTAGATATCCTAGTAAGTGGAGTAAGATTGATGAGAACGTTAAATGGCTAGATCAAAATACTAAATCAAATATTAACTTTTTTTGCACATCAACTTGGCAGATATTAAATGCAACTCAAATATTAGATATTGCAAAATGGCAGATTGAAAATAACTTTATTAAGTTTAATCGTATGGCTAACAGTGTATTCTTTTCAATGCATTCATTGTCTTCGCCAACCTATTTAAATGTAAAAGCACTACCGCAAGAATTAAAAGAACATGTACAGCAAGAGTTTGAAAAGTTTGATAAAGAATATTTCATACCATGGATTGAAAGTTTACCACAAGACTTTGAATTTAAAAATACACATTATGAAGCTGATTGGAATGGAAGACAACCATGGGACGGTAACAGAGATCATTTGTATGAGAAGTTTAAAATGAGATTAGACAATATGTTAAAGTTTATGTGGGCAGATGATTTTAGTGATCATTTTCCGCAGTTTATAAAAATGATGAGAACACAAGACAATTATAGAAAACAAGACTTTGAGCAACTTTATCCGCAAATAAGTATGTATGTAAAGAAGGAAGGATTGTAATGCCAAAAAGCGAACTATATGATTGGGTGCCTGATAAAGGATTAAGAGCACCAGAAACAGATAGAGATTTATGGAGAGACGATGAAGGTCGTACAATGTTTGAGTATGGTCGAGTTGATAGATTAGAATTAGAATTTAACAATACTTGTTTCTTATATTGTGGTGGTTGTGGTAGAACCTACAATCCAAAAATTGAAGCTTCTGGAAAACAAATTATGTCATTAGAAAACATTAAAAGATTTTTCCCACCAGAGTTTTGTAAACAGTTGAGATGGTTTTTAAGTTGTGGTAATTATGGTGAACCAGCGGCACACCCAGATGCACTAGATATTCTTAGATGGTTTAGAGACAATGGTACAAAAAATGTTTCTTTTAGTTCAAATGGTAGTTCTAGAGATCCTGCATTTTGGAAAGAAGCCGCAGAAATTATTAATGGCACAGGTGGCTCACGTGGCAACATCAAAAACTATTATGGAGGTAGGGTAACATTTAGTATTGATGGCTTAGAAGATACTAATCATTTATATCGTATTGGAGCCAAGTGGGACAAGCTAATGGCTAACACTGAAGCATTTATTAATGCTGGTGGTAGAGCAAGATGGCAGTTTATAACATTTAATCATAATTCACATCAGTTGCAACGAGCAAAAGATATGGCTAAAGAACTTGGCTTTAGTGAATTTATTGAAAAGATGAGTTTTAGATTTTTGCCAATACGTTTAGGTAAGAGACATGCAGAGCAGTTGGCCGAAGATGCAGAGATACAAATGCTTAAAGAAAAAGAAGAAAGAGTAAAAAAAGAAACTGACGGTTTACTTGATACTAGATCTGGCAGGGTAAAACAAACTGATGATAAAATACAAACAACTCACAAGATGGTTAAGAAACAAGGTGGACTTGGAGAACATTCTATTAACATTGATGAAGAAAGAAAAAACAGACATCCTGACAGAGAAATGTTAGCTGGAATGAGAGCCGACGGAGTCAAAGGTGTTAAAGGTGTGGATCACTTTTCACAAAAGCATAAAATTATTTGTCAAAACAGAACTGAACCAAGAATATATGTGAGCTTTGATGGTAAGATATGGCCTTGTAACTGGTTAGGTGGTATTGAGTATTATGAACCAGACAAAAATCCTTACAAACAATATTGGCCAATACCAAGTATGGTTCATCATGGACCAGAGAATGGTGTACCCATGGACTTTAATAGTTTGTATGCACAAGATCCAAATGATCCAAGTCCGGTAAAAACAATCTTAGAAAGTCCTTGGTACAGTCATTTACTTGAAGAAGATTGGCAGAGAAGTGATGATCCAAATGGATCTTTGCAACCATCTAAATGTAAACAGATGTGTCACACAGAATTAGGCACAGGTATATTTGAAAAAATGCGTAGAAATGAACAAAATCTTGTTACTGGTGAATACAGTGATGTATCTAAAACACACGGACTTACTCCTCCGCAAGGCGGATCAGGATTTGGCGAAGGGTCTGCTATGAGAGTTGATGAGAGTAAATTGTTTAAAGTTAATGATATAGTAGCAAGTGAAAATTATGACGATAACAGTGAAAACAAAATAGTTGGTGAAAAAGATATAAGAATTTATAGATACTATAAAGAAGTAGAGCCAGGTAAATTTGTTGAAACTCAAGTAGATGATGAAAGAGGTTATAAAAAAGATACCGTTAAGGAAAAGTAATTAAATGCTGACTCCATTAGACATAAAAGAAATTATGATTGAAATTACCAGTAATTGTCAAGCTATGTGTTTAGACTGTGGTAGAAATCTTGATGGAGTTAAATTAAATCCAAACTTAAAATTTGGAACAGCTGGTAATATGAAATTTGAAACTTTCAAAAGTGTTTTCAATAAAAAAGTTTTACCCAACTTTGATAAAACACATTTTGATGGAAACTTTGGAGACAGTATGATACACCCTGAAAGTTTGGAATTTGTAAAATATCTAGCAAAAGAGTTTCCTGGATCACGTATTGAAATTAATACTAATGGTGGATATCATGATCCTGACTATTGGTATGAAATGGGTCAAATAACTTCTAACAATTTTAGAAATGATGAACAAGTGTTATTTGGTATAGATGGTATTGATAACGAAACACACGACAAGTATAGAAGAAATGTAAAATATGATCGTATAATTGAAAATGCAACTGCATTTATTAAAGGTGGCGGCAAAGCTGTTTGGAAATATTTAGAGTTTGACCATAATGCTCATCAAGTAGATGAAGCCAAGCAGTTGGCTAAGAAAATGGGATTTGTACATTTTTTTGTTAAATCAACTCGTTGGAGATCAAAAGCAATACTTGGTGAAACAACTATATCTGGTAGTGCAAGTAAAAAACATGATGAAACACAAATTTCAACAATACCAAAAACACAACAAGAATACGTTGATAAAATACAAAAGAATCTTAAAAAATTTAAAGACTTTACTAATGAATGTGTTATTGAGTGTCCGTGGTTAGTAAGGCAAAGAGTACAAATTGAATACGATGGTAGAGTTTGGCAATGCTGTCATTTAAGTGGCAAGTATGGCAGTGGCACAGGATTTGGTATGAGAGATTATCAATACTATGTTAATAAGCATGGCACAGATTGGAATAATATTAATAGTAAATCATTACAAGAAATTTTAGAACATCCTTATTGGAATGATTTGCATGACAGCTTTAATAACAATACAACTGATTCAGTAAATCCTAGAATTCGTAGATGTGCTGATAAATGTGGGCAAGGGTTAGAATAATATGTCTAAAGATTTAATTTACATTATAGGAGATAGTTATTTCCAAGAGCATAAAAATAACTGGCTAGAAAGATGTTTTTCAAAACTTAATTACGATATTGTAAATCTAGCTAACGGTGGTGAAAGTTTTTGGAAACAATTTGATAATTTAGAATGTCTATCAGAAGATAAAAATTTTAGTAATATCAAATACTGTATTGTAGGATGGAGTGATCCTTGTAGACCTTATATTAAAGGTGACCCTATAAACGATAGCAGTATTGATTTTGAGTATAGAAGAGCTGTTGCTATATTGAGATATGTAAACAAAATTTTATATAGCAGATATTCTCATATAAAGTTTATTAATTATTTTTGTTTTCCATACTTACCTACTTTTCCAGCACCAAAGTGGGGAGAGCAAGAATCGTATTTTACTTTTGATAATCAAATTACATGTTTTCCATCTATGTATGATTTAACATATAAGGTATATGGTGAAGCCTGTCATAAAAATGATAATCACTTTTCAGGTAATCAGCACGAAGAAATGTCTAATATTTTATATAGCACAATAGTAAGTCAACAAAGATCAGGCATTGTAGATTTAAAAAAGGTGACTTATGAAAAATAAAGTATTTTGTCCAGCACCTTTTCTACATCAATATGTGAATGTGAACAATCATGGTCACAAATTATGTTGCATGAGTAAACAAATTTCTAAGATGGATAAAAATTTATCTGTACAAGAAAATATGGAAAAGTTTTGGGTAAGTGACGAAATCAAGGAGATAAGACAAAACTTTTTAGATAACAAATGGCCTAGTGCATGTGAATGGTATTGTGGCAAGTATGAAAAAGAGCAAGTATATGAAGAAAGTTATCGATATAATTTTTTAGATAGATACAAAGATATTGATTATAAAGAGCATGAACTAAATGTTGAAACAGGAAATAAGTTTAATAAGCCAATTGATCTTGATATACGTCCTGGAAACACTTGTAATTTGAAATGTAGAAGTTGTACAGGTATATGGAGCAACACAATTCAAAAAGAAGTTAAAGCAAATAAGCAGTTACAAAACACTTATTATGACACTGGATCACAATATTCGCAACTTGATAACAGCACAATAGATTTATCAAATGTGAGATCTTTAAAAATGAGTGGAGGAGAAACTCTTGTTGATCCAGATGTTTATACTTTTTTACAAAACGCAGTTGAAAATGGTTATGCAAAAAATATTGAATTACATTTATTAACAAATGGAACGTATATGCCAAAAAGAATCATTGATGTTTTAAGTAAGTTTAAATCACTAATTGTAAATGTTAGCATTGATGCAGTAGGTAGTCTAGAAGAATACTTGCGTACTGGAACAGATTGGAAACAACAAAAACAAATATTTGAAAAAATATTATCAATACCAAACTTAAAAAAATGTGGAATAAATTCTGTAATACAAATCACTGGTATATTTGGTTTACAAGATTTAATTGACTTTGCATATGATAACAAGTATACTGAAAATAAAAAATACAGAGGTGTTAGTTTTTTACCTATTGTAGATCCTGAGTTTTTATCAATAGGTTTATTAACAAAACAACATAAGAAAGAAGTATTAGATATTATAGAAAAGAACAAAAAAAGTATTATGTTTGATAAATTTGTAAACCAAATAAAGCCTGTTATTAGTGAAGTCAATAGAGGATTTGATAATCGTCAAAAGTTATTACAAGAAGGAAAACAGCATATTAATAATTTAGATCAAGTTAGAAATACTAACATTGTATCTTTACAACCAGAGTTAGCTGAATATTATGAATAAAAAAGATTCAACATTTTGTCCAATACCTTGGATATTTCAAGCAGTGCGTAACAACGGAGACGTTCGTATCTGCTGTCAAGCTAACGTTACTAAAAATCAAGGTGTGGTAAGACACACTGATGGATCTTCATATAATGCTGGTAGAGATGATATGTCAGAAGCCAGAACAGCCGACTTTATGAATATTGTTAGAAAAAATATGCTTGAAGGACGTTGGAGTCAAGAATGTGGTAGATGTCAGCAAGAAGAAGAATCAGGATTAAGAAGTAGACGCCAGTACGAACAGCATTGGGATTTTAAATTTGAAGATGCATTGCAAGTAACAAATGAAGACGGATCAATTGATACAGATAAAGTACCTTTAGTATATTATGATTTACGTTTTGGTAATCTATGCAATCTAAAATGTAGAATGTGTGGACCTACTGACAGTCACAGCTGGTATGAAGATTGGTTACAAGTTTATGGTGGCGATGGTTTTAAAGACACACACGGATACGTCAAACTAGAAAAGAATAGTAAAGGTAGATTGCACACATCTGATTATGATTGGCATACTAGTGAAAAATTTTGGGACCACATAGAATCTAATATACCTAATATGCAACATGTTTACATGGCTGGTGGAGAACCATTAATGATAGAAAGACACTATGACTTCTTACAAAAATGTATAGATATGGGACAAGCTGAAAAAATGAGTATTGAATATAATACTAACATGACTGCTTTACAACCTCGTGTACTAGAGCTTTGGAAAAAATTTAAAAAAGTAAGGATAGGTGCAAGTGTTGACGGAATGGGTCCAGTAGTTGAATATCAAAGACATCCAGCAAAGTGGAAAGCTATTCATAAAAATTTACAAACAATTGATAACTTAGGCAACAATGTTGATGCTTGGTTGGCATGTACAGTAACAACTCTAAATGTTTTTCATATTCCAGAATTTATAAAATGGAAAATCAAAGAAAGCGGATTTAAAAAAATTAATTCAGGAAAACGTTTACCAGTACTAACAATTCATGTTGCTCATTCACCTGCAACATCATGTATACAAACATTACCATTAGAAATGAAACAGCTGGTAAGAGAACAATATGATAATTTTAAAGATTGGTTAATTAATGAAAATCTTCCACAGCACGTAGAACAAGGTGCAATGGCAATCCTAAATAATATTGTGAATTTTATGATGAAACAAGATAAATCAGAAAAATGGGATTGGTTTTGTTCATATACAAAACAGCTGGATAAGTTAAGAGATCAAAGTATTGTTGACATTGTACCTTATTATAGCCAATATTTTGTTGACAATCATTAAAGAAAAACATATAATACTAAAAAAGTTCCGTTCGTCTAGCGGTCTAGGACAACGCCCTTTCACGGCGTAAACACGGGTTCGAGTCCCGTACGGAATACCAACATGCTTTAGGAGGTGACAGAATGAAGTATGCAATACTGGTAGCATTACCAGAAGAATTAAAAGATGTAGATAATACATTCTACACAGGAGTAGGAAAAGTAAATGCAACAATAACGGCTTGTAATGTTATTAATGAGTCAAAACCAGATATGATAATTAATTATGGCACTGCTGGAACAGTAAATAACAAGTATGAAGGACTTGTACAAGTTGATACAATTCTTCAAAGAGACATGATGACTGAACCACAAGCTCCAAGAGGTGTTACACCTTTTGAAAATGAAAAAACAGCAGGCGCAATTATGCTTGATACTAATACTGATGTTACCTTAGGTTCTGGTGATAGCTTTGTGCAAGAACCCGATGATTGGTTTAAATATGCTAACGTTGATATTGTTGATATGGAAGCATATGGCATTGCCAAAGCATGTAATAAAAAACAAGTAAAATTTTTATGCTACAAATGGGTCAGTGATTTTGCAGATGAAAACGCAATGAAGAATTGGACAGAAAATATAAATGCTGGACAAGTAGCCTTTATTGAAAAATTAAAAGAGGTAAAACAAAAATATGGCATTCTTTAAAGAAAAAGTTACAGAAGTTAGACATTGGTGTGACAAAACATTTAGCTTTAAAACAACAAGAGATCCAGGTTTTAAATTTTCTAATGGAGAGTTTACTATGATGGGTATGACAATTGATGGCAAGCCAAAGACAAGAGCCTATTCTATGGCTTCAGCCAATCATGAATCTCACGTAGAATGGTTAAGTATTAAATTAAAAGATGGTCCGTTAACATCAAAACTACAAAATATTAAAGTAGGTGACGAAATTTTAATGAATAGTAAATCAACTGGAACATTAGTAATTCATTATTTGAAACCTGGAAGGAATTTATATCTAGTATCTACCGGAACAGGACTAGCACCGTTTATGTCAATAATCAAAGATCCAGAAACTTATGATAGATTTGAAAATGTTGTATTGAGTCACACAGTACAATATGAAAATGAATTAGCATATCATCATGAACTTAATTGGTTTAATGAAACATGGAAAGAAGTTACAAAAGGAAGATTTAGATATATTAATACATTAACGCAACAAGACTGGCCACGTAAAGGTAGAATCACAGAATGGTTAAAAAATGGAATGTTATTTGCAAGTACCAGAGGACAGCCATTTGAAGTTAAAGAGGATCGCTTTATGATATGTGGATCTCAAGGGTTAAATACTGATATAATGAACTGGCTTGAACAACAAGGCGCAAAAGAAGGTAATACTTCAGAACCTGGAGATTTTGTAGTAGAAAAAGCATTTGTACAAAGATGAAATTAAGCGAAAAACAAAGATTGTATTTGATTGAGGCATATGATGATGCTGTTTTTAAACAGCTTCACTCAAAGACTATGTATGTTTGCAATAAATGTGCAAAATCTAACCATGGAAAAAGCAAATACTTGTTGTTTAATACTAAAGAAAATAAAGTAATAAAAAAGCCTGATGGTATTTTTACTGATCTTATCATATATGAAAAGTATCTTGAAGCTGTTCATTTTTGGAAAAATGATTATGTTTTAGGTGAGTCTAATGTTGGATTATTGTATTGTCCATCTTATCCAGAAGATCTTATGTCAAATCCATTTAATATTGTTTCACCTAATCGCCCTTGGACATTAAGAAAAAATCCTAGATATCCAATTGATGAATTACTTAACAAGTCTATGATTTTAGCAGAAAATAATAAAGAAGAACTAGATAAGCTACTAGTCAAGCACAATAAGGATAAAGAAAATAAAACCAAGTTGGTGCAAGTACAACAGAAGCCAATTAGCATATACAGTGAAAATATATCGCAAAAACAAAGGATTGCTTTAATTAGACGTTATAGAATCCTAGAAAAAAAAGCGGCTTTTGATTGGGTTCACAAAAATATCCATAATTTAAAGCTAATATGCTTAAATTGTTCCTAAAATATACCATTCTTTTTGGTTGACAGATTCGGTTTTCGTGTTATTATTATAATATGATAACACAAGAACAGGAGAAAAAAGTGTCAAAAAAGGTAGAATTTAATACTGTAACAGCTCTTAGCCTAGCTTTTAACATCTATGATAAGCAAGGATACGTTAAAACTAACTCTTATGTTGGGCAAGAACAACCAAAAAGACCCAATAAAGAAGTATTAGTTACAGAATTACAAAAAGATTTATCTGAGTCAGCACATCCATCTGTGGAAAAACTAGTTGATATGAAGAAAGACTTATTCTTTAAAAAGATGTCAGGATCAGTAACTGACTATGAAAATCTTATTTCTAAACTATTAACTAATGATAAGATTGGTAACAAAGATCTTGGATTAGTTGCTAGTGTTCCTTTAATGTATGACAATTATCTTAAATCAAAGAAAAAACAAGAAAAGTATTCTTTCTATCAAGACCACTCAAACTTTATTGGTAATCCTGGAAGTAAGTTTTCACTTGATGTAAGTGTTATTGAAAGTACGTTTCTTTCTTATAAAGGTTTTTACATTTATGCATTTGAAGATGAAACATCAAATGTTATTAAATGGATGACAGGAAAAGAACTTGATTTTAAAATTGGAGATAAAGTAAAACTTTCTGGTACAATTAAAGCACATAATCAGACCAAGTACTATGGAGCAGAAACTTTGGTCACAAGATGTAAGGTAGAAAAATAATGAAACCTTGGGAAATTATAAAAGAGCTAGAATCTGATAATTCAAGACTAAAAAAAGAATCAATAATTAAAAGAGAATCTGAAAAAGATAACGAAAGATTTTTTGATGGTATTTGTATGGCACTGGATGGTTTTAGAACATTTGGTGTTCAAAAAGTTCCTTTATCTAAAAAAGACGGAATTGGAGTTAGTTGGACACAATTTAATGAAGTAGTAAGACAGTTAGAAGATAGAACTCTAACTGGTAATCAAATGAGAGACACAATACAGGATTTATGTGATCAAGCAAATACACAAGAATGGAATGATTGGTATAGAAGAATTTTAATCAAAGATTTAAGATGCGGTGTTACACATAAAACAATAAACAAGCATTCAAAATTTAAAGTTCCTGTATTTGAGTGTATGTTAGCAGACGATAGTAAGAAGCATGAAAAGAAAATGGTTGGGCCAGTATTTGTTGAACCTAAACTTGATGGTGTTAGAGTCATTGTTATTTGTAATGTTGAAAAAGATGAAGTTAAGTTGTTTTCAAGAAACGGTAAAGAACTAACAAACTTTCCAAAAATTAACGAGCAGTTTGATGATATGTTTGATCAATTAGATGAAAGCATGGTGTTTGATGGCGAAATAATGAGTGCTGACTTTCAAACACTAATGAGAGAAATTCATAGAAAGGGCGGAGCAAAAACTGATGATGCAGTTTTAAATGTTTTTGATTGTGTACCACTTATAGAATTTATGGATGGTGGTACTGGATATCCTTTACGTTTAAGAAAACAAAAATTAGAAGAATATAAATTTGGTCCAAACATTCAAGTAGTTGAGTATATTAAACTTGATTTAAGTGATGATGATGGACAAAAGCAGTTTGCTGATTATAATAGATTATGTATAGACAAGGGTTTTGAAGGTATTATGGTCAAACCAACTAACGGAAGTTATGAATGCAAAAGATCTAGCTTATGGTTAAAAGTCAAACCTTTTATAGAAGTTTCGTTAACAGTTAAAGCAGTTGAAGAAGGCACAGGCAGAAATGTAGGAAAACTTGGTGCTTTAATTGTAGAAGGCACAGATGATGGAAAGTTTATTAAAACAAACGTAGGATCCGGATTAACAGATGCTGACAGGGAAGAGTTTTGGTCTGCTAAAGAAAAATTAATAGGCCAAGTGGTTGAAGTTAGAGCAGATGCAATAACTCAAAACCAAGACGCAAATAACGAATGGAGTTTAAGATTTCCTAGATTTTTAAGATTTAGGGGCTTTGATAAAGGAGAAAAATTATGAGACAATTTATAGTCGATTGTTGGAATGGTGTAATGAATTTTGAGCATAACCCATTACGGCATATTCCAGATATGCAAGTGAGACATATGGTGATGCAGATACTTGCATTTGTATGGTCAGGTGTGTTTGCTATATATATTGCAAACAGTATTACGGCATTTGGTATAAGTGCCATTGCCCATATGGGTTTGATTACCGCAGTTGTGTTAACTGTAGGCTCATTTAAAGTTGCTGAGAAATCACCTGAATCATTTAATTTTTTAAAAGGATACCACAGTTATGGTAGAGGTCGTAATTATGTGATGATGCGAGATAAAGATGGCAATGCATACAAACAACCTTTACCACCAAATGATCCTGGAGGAGAACATGAATAAAACAAAAATAAAATCACATGCAACCAACACTATTGTTACAATAGAAAAAGGTTTGCTAGGTTTGATTGCAATACTGACAGTTATTGCGACAGCACAAGAATTGGTAGCTATTGTAAATGCTGGAAAAGTTGATTTAGCAGATCTACTATTGCTATTCATTTACACAGAGGTATTAGGAATGATTGGTGTGTTCTATGCAAGTAATAGGATACCAATTACATTGCCTTTGTTTATTGCTATGACAGCCATAGCACGTTTGATAATATTACAAGGTAAGGAAATGGACGCATCTGTGCTGATATATGAAGCAAGTGCTATTGCCATTATTGCTTTGGCTTGTTTGATCATTAGGTTTAAGCCACCATGGACGTACAAGTATCAACCAGACGAGGAAGAACATTAATGGACGTTGCTCACGGATTTGGAATGTTGGCACTAGGCATGTTTGCTATCGCAA
>MDTG01366081.1_pt1 | contig 16813 bp, 15 predicted proteins | sample 811421 | NCBI WGS metagenome assembly MDTG01 (sample SAMN05326645, study PRJNA326480) | marine metagenome | isolation source: seawater | place: Pacific Ocean: South East | collected 2011
ATTTTAATATCATTAACTTTAGATGTATAAGTCATGCGTCAGTTGAACTACATAAAAATATTAATCTTATAGTCGGCGAAAATGGATCAGGCAAAACCTCTTTCTTGGAGGGTGTTCATTTACTAGCAACAGGAAAAAACTTTAATGCTGCTAAAAGGCTTGATCTTATAAGAGATGGTAGCGGCAGCCTAGGGTTGGCTGGACTCTTTGTTGGCGACAGTGGATTAGAGTCAAAAATTAAATTAGAAAAAAGTTCATCGAAATCAATCTATACTTTTCAAGGCCAAGCTGTAAAAAAGACATCGGAAGTAGCCGCCAAGATACCTATATTGGTTGGGAATTCTAGGGCCGCCGATTTGCTTACGAATTCACCCAAGGCTCGAAGGGATTTGTTGGACAGGACGGCGTTTCACGTGGAACCAGGGTTTTTGGTTGTTTGGCATGAGCTGAGAAAAGCCCTTGCTCATAGGAACAACATTCTAAAATCAAGTCGTTCATCGAGCCAGCTTACTTATTGGGATAAAATGGTGAGCGAGAAAAGTTATGAAGTGGATTTGTGTCGCAAGGAAATCGTTAATAAATTGAATAATTATTTGAGCAACAGCGGCCTAAGTAAAGATTTAGGAGGTGTATGGTTCGATTACCATAGAGGATGGAATGATGATTTGAGTCTATCAGAACATTTGAAAAGCAACAGAGAATCAGAGTTTAGAATAGGGTATACTTTACACGGAGCCCATAGAGCAGACCTGCGCATGAGGGTTGCCGGCAAGTCTGGGGCCAAACGTCTTTCAAAGGGCCAGTTAAAAGTTGCGGCATTCGAATCTATAATAGCTTTGCACGAATATATTAGTGAAAAGGGAGCTGCTGATCCAATTCTATTGATAGATGATTTAAGTGCTGAGCTGGATAGTGTAAAAATAAGCTATCTAATTGATAAGATATTGAGATTGAGCGGGCAAAAAATCTTGAGTAGTATTCAGCCTGATATGGTCGAGTTATTTGATGGAATGGGACACAAGGTGTTTCACGTGGAACAAGGCAATATAACGTAAATAAGGTAAATGTTAATGAGCTATGATTCTAAAAGCATAAAAGTCCTGAAAGGCCTAGATGCAGTAAAAAAAAGGCCTGGCATGTATATCGGAGATACTGATGATGGCACAGGATTGCATCACATGGTTTTTGAGGTTGTCGATAATTCAGTTGACGAGTCTTTGGCTGGTTTTTGTGATTCAATATTAGTAGAGGTGTTTCCTGATAATTCAGTAGCAGTCTCTGATAATGGAAGAGGCATCCCAGTTGATCTCCATGAGGAGGAAAAAGTATCTGCCGCCGAGGTGATTATGACCACCTTACATGCTGGTGGGAAGTTTGATGACAATACGTACAAAGTCGCTGGGGGCTTGCATGGTGTAGGGGTTTCCGTAGTAAATGCATTGTCCGAGAAGCTGGAACTAGAAATTTGTCGAGATGGTCAAGTCTGGCAGCAAAGGTATATCGATGGTGAGCCTCAAGCACCTATTGAAGTTGTGGCAAATACTGAAAAAAGCGGTACAAAGATACGTTTTTTCCCTAGCCCCTCCACATTTTCAAATAGAAAATTTAATATTGATTTACTAGCGAAACGGTTAAGAGAATTGGCTTTTTTAAATTCAGGTTTGTGTATCACCTTAGTTGATATAAGCAGTGATTTTAGCCAGGAGTTTAATTATTCAGGCGGAATTTCATCTTATGTAGATCATTTAAATAAAACAAAAACCCCGTTGCATCAAGAAGTAATTAGCTTAACTTCTTCCAAATCAGATATAGAAGTTCAGTTATCCCTTCAATGGACTGATTCCTACCATGAAACTTGTTTTTGTTATACAAATAATATTCCTCAAAGAGATGGGGGTTCGCATTTATCGGGATTCCGTTCTGGTTTAACTAGAACTTTCAATCAATTTGTAGAAAAACAATTGTCTACTATAAAATCAAAACCAAATATAACAGGAGATGACATTCGAGAAGGGCTAACGTCTATTGTAAGTGTTAAAGTTCCTGATCCCAAGTTTTCATCGCAAACCAAGGATAAGCTGGTTTCCAGCGAAGTGAAGCCTGTTGTAGAGCAAATAGTCTCCGAAAAACTTGAGAGTTTTCTGCTTGAAAAGCCCGCTGTTGCAAAGACAATAATCAACAAAACTATCGAAGCTGCTAGAGCAAGGGAAGCCGCAAGAAAAGCAAGGGAATTAACCAGAAGAAAGTCAGCACTGGATGTCGCTGGTTTGCCTGGTAAGTTAGCTGATTGTCAAGAAAAAGATCCGGCCGCGTCAGAGTTGTTTATTGTAGAAGGTGACTCAGCTGGTGGGTCCGCCAAACAAGGCAGAGACAGGAAGTTTCAAGCGATTTTACCGTTAAAAGGTAAAATATTAAACGTCGAGAAAGCACGCCCAGACAGAATTCTTTCTTCTCAAGAAGTGGCTAGTTTGGTCACGGCTTTAGGGTGTGGAATTAAGAGTGAATATGATCGCGACTCTCTACGATATCACCGTATAATCATTATGACGGATGCTGATGTAGATGGTTCACATATAAGAACTCTGTTATTAACCTTTTTTTATAGAGAAATGTTTGATCTAGTTAGATCAAGTCATATTTACATAGCCCAGCCTCCTTTGTATAAAGTTAAGAGGGGGAAAGTCGAGAAATACATCGCAACTGACGATCAGCTACGGTCATTTTATCTTGAATCTGCACTAGCAAATTTAGAAATATCTGTCGAACAAAAAAAACTTGAAGTGCAACAACTAGTAGAAATAGGTGCTCATTATCTAGAGTTTGATAACTGCAGGATGATACTTGAAGAAGAGTATCCTCAGTTTCTGCTTGATATTCTAATGGACCTAAACCTTCCCTCCTCAAATTATACACAAGAATTAATTGAGAATGTATTTAAACAAGTCATCACTAAACTCGAAGAAATTAAATCAATAAACATTAAACACCAGTCCATAAAAGGCAAGGGAGATCTGGACCTTACACTTGAAGTAATATACGAGCAGAACGGCGTAATTGGGAAAATAGTACTAGGTTCAAATTTATTTCTGACAGACGATTTTGATAAATATAAAAAGTTGTTCGAAAAATTATTTTCAAAGTCAGCTGTGCAAGTAATTTTTAAACAAGACATTACAAAAGATTTTGATAGTGTTGGTGCAGCTTTAACATATTGCGTTCAAGACTCTAAAAAAGTTTCTACATTACAACGCTATAAAGGTTTAGGGGAAATGAATCCCGAGCAATTATGGGAAACCACAATGAATCCTGAAACGAGAAATTTACTTCAAGTCGATATTAAAGACGAAGAGAAAGCAACAGTGATTTTTTCAACGCTTATGGGAGATCAAGTAGAGCCTAGGCGCGATTTTATTCAACAGAATGCATTGAATACAACAAATGTAGATATCTAGTCTCAAACATTGTAAACTTTATTTTTATAATTTTGTTTACTACTTTGATGTTGACAGATATCGACAAAACAATTGATATTGATCATGTAAGGGGAAATGCTCTAGAGACACCTACGGTGGAGTTAATTAAGGATTTGTACGGCCTTCCCTTCAATGACCTAATCTTTAAAGCACGCTTGGTTCACATCGAGAATTTTGACCCTAATAGTGTGCAACTAAGCACACTAGTTAATATAAAAAGTGGAGCGTGCCCAGAAGATTGCTCTTACTGTCCTCAGAGTATTCGTTATAAAACAGATGTTCCAACCACCGCTTTGATGAGCGTAGAAGATATATTAGATAAAGCTAGACAAGCAAAAGAGTCTGGCGCTAGTAGATTTTGCATGGGAGCGGCTTGGAGATCACCTAAAAATAAAGATCTTAAACAGTTACTACCTGTATTGAAGGGAATTAAAGAATTAGGGCTTGAGACGTGCATGACTTTAGGCATGTTGACCACATCACAGGCAAACGAACTAAAAGAAGCAGGGCTAGATTATTATAATCATAATCTAGACACATCAGAGAACTTTTACTCTAAGATAATTTCAACGAGAACTTTTGACCAAAGAATAGATACTATAAAAAATGTTCAAAAAAGCGGCATGAAAGTATGTTGCGGTGGTATTTTAGGTCTCGGAGAGACAGAATATGATCGTTTTGAATTGTTGCACGTTCTAGCCAATATGGAGCCACAGCCAGAGTCTGTTCCAATCAATACACTGGTTAAGGTTAAAGGAACGCCACTTCAAGATGAAAAAAACGTAGATTCAATTGATTTAGTTAAATTAATAGCAACTGCGAGAATTGTCATGCCTAAAACCTATATCAGACTGTCGGCAGGGAGGTCTGAAATGTCGGATGAATTACAGGCGCTTTGTTTTTTTTCAGGTGCTAATTCAATCTTTTATGGGGAAGAATTGTTAACAACAGAGAATCCTAAGACTAATAAAGATAAGTTGCTTATGGCAAAACTTGGAATAACGTCTGAGTGAGGTGAATGTATTAATCATTGGGCATCTTTCTTAAATTCCGGTTTGGTTGAAAAGAAAAGAAAACACCAACTTCGTCAGCTTGAGACTGGCTGTATCACTCAAAGACCCTCGATCAAAATTGGTTCAGACCTATTGATTAACTTCTCTAGTAATGATTATTTAGGAATGGCGATGAATTCCCAAGTAGTTGCTTCTGTAAGAAATGAGCTTGATTACTCAGGTTTCGGCTCCGGCAGTGCTGCGTTGCTAGGCGGTCGGTGTAGCGCCCATTTAAATTTAGAGACTAAACTTGCTACCTTATTGGGTTTTGAATCAGCATTAATCTTTTCTTCGGGTTATCTGGCGAATTTAGGCGCGCTGGGATCTTTACTTACTAAAAATGATATGGTTTATCACGATAGATTAAATCATGCTTCATTAATTGATGGTGTTTTGTCTGCTGGTTGTAAACATAAAAGATATCCTCATCTCGCCAATCCTAAATTAGAACCAGTTAAGCCTGTTGAAAAACTGGCTGTTGTGACAGAAAGTGTATTTAGCATGGACGGAGACCTTGCAAATTTAAATTTTTTCGAATCCCTTTCTCACGATGAACAAGTTTTAGTTTATATTGACGATGCACATGGATTTGGTGTCGTTAATAATGGTCTTGGAGCGGCAGGTGGTATGAATACTGAGTGTCGCCCAGACAATTTAGTAATTATGATAACTTTAGGCAAAGCTTTAGGCTCTTTTGGGGGGGTGATTTTATCATCAGAAAGAGTAAGAGAATACCTAGTCAACTATTGCCGAACTTTCATCTACGATACTGCTATTCCTCCGGTCGCTGCCACAGCAGCGAGTCAAGCTCTAGACATATTGATAAATGACGATAGGCCATACCTTCAGCTCCAAAGCAATATAAGGCATTTTAAATCGCTCGCAAGAAAAGCAGGACTAAATATTAAAGAAGGCAACTCTCCTATCCAGCCTATTTTCTTTAAATCAGAGCAATTAGCAATAAAAAAAGAACAACAACTAAGGGCGAATGGTTTTTATGTGAAGGCCATTAGACCGCCTACCGTACCCATTGGCACGTCACGGTTGAGAATCGTTATCAGTGCGCTTCACACTGCGACTCAAATAGCAGAACTGGTCGAGATTTTATCTTTGGAGACCGTATAATGAATAACGGTCAACCCTCTTTAGACAAAGAACGAGTTCGCGCAACTTTTAATAAAGCCGCATCGCGATATGAGAACTTCGATTTTTTGCAAAGAGAAGTGGCAAATAGGCTTCTCCAAAGGTTGGATGTTAATACTAAAGATGTAAAAATGATTCTAGAACTTGGCTGTGGTACTGGTCGAATAATACCGTCATTACAGAAAAAATTTGCAAAAAGCAGGATGGTTTGCATTGATATGGCTGAGGCTATGTTGATGGTGGCAAAAAAAGCTAATTCTTCTATGTTTAAAAAAAAGAAATTTTTTATTTGTGCAGACGCGGAAAATTTGCCTTTTAAACTTAGCTCGATCGATGTAGTTTATTCAAATTTGTCAATACAATGGTGTCCCAACCCAATGAAAGTTTTCTCAAATGTAAATAGTATATTAAATAGGTCAGGAGGATCATTTGCATTTAGTACATTGGGACCTAATACATTAAAAGAACTGAGAGAGTCATTTAAAGGTTACTCGAGTTTTTCCCATACGAGTCAATTTTTAGATATGCACCAAATTGGGGATTACCTTGCAAACGTTGGAATGCAAGACATTGTGATTGAGCGCGAAACTCTAACTGTTAATTATGAAGAACCGTTAAAATTAATGAAAGATCTTAAAGGATTGGGGGCTACCAATGCATCATCAGAAAGGAATAGAAATTTAACTGGTCCAGACACCATCAGAAAGGTGATTGCCTCTTATAATAAAAAAAAGATTGACGGTAAAATTCCGGCGACTTATGAAGTAATATATGGGCGTGCTTCAAGTTCAGATCGCACTTCCAGAAATACAGAGGACCAAAAAATAATAACTTGGAGAAAAACGTGACAGCAGGTCTGTTTATTACAGGTACAGATACAGGTTGTGGAAAAACTTATGTTTGTTGTGAAATATTGAATTACTTTGGAACCCAGGGGCTCGATGTTGTTGGGCTTAAACCAATTGCGTCTGGTGCTAACATGAAAAATGGTTGTTTACATAATGAGGATGTAACGTTGCTGTACAAAAATTCAAATATAATTGTAGCAGAGCGCGAAATTTGTCGTTATATGTTTCCAGAGCCATGTTCACCGCATATTGCCTCATCAATCAATAATACAGAAATTGATATAGATGAAATTTGTAAATTTGTTAATGATTTTAAAAATAAATCTGACGTTTATTTAGTTGAAGGAATCGGTGGCTGGCATGTCCCTATAAATTCAAAAAAAAAGGTTTGCGATCTTGCAACTAAACTAGATATCCCCGTAATATTGGTTATTTCAAACAAGCTTGGTTGTTTAAATCATGCGTCTTTGACTCTAGAAGCAATCTTAAAGTCGGGCGTCCAGTTTTCTGGTTGGGTATTGAATAGACTTACGAATGATGTGGTTGCTTCTGCCGCTGTCGAACTGAGTCTGGAGAAGATTATGGGATCAGCTCCGCTACTAACGATTGATTTTAATACTCAAAGTACCGACCCTGAGCGATTTGAAGTGTTAAGAAAATTAGTTAGGAGTAACAGTCTTGATTAGTACGTTATCGGATTCCCCTCTTGAGTGGGAGTTAAGGCCAACAATGTCTCTGAGTTGGGGTAATTGCAAAATTTTAATATATTGTGTTGCTCTGTTTGGGTTCTTAATTGGTTTGGTAGGGCTAATACTTGGCTATCCTTTGATTCTCCCTTTCTGTGGTATCGAGGTGCTAGCGTTTGCGGCGGCTTTTTACTTTGTTCAGTTGAAAGGTAAGACTCGTGAAATAATTAAATTTGAAGGAGATATGATCGTCATCGAGCGTCATATACGAGGAGAAACATCTTATTTAAAAGCAAATAAAAGATGGGTGTTGGTTAGGCTGCAACGTCCGAAAACACCATTAGAAGTTCTTAGGCTATATATTTCCTACTCAGGCAAAAGCATTGAGCTGGGAAGCTTTTTGAATGAAAGTGAAAAATCGAAATTCGCTAATCTTCTCAAGAACGCTTTGGTGTGAAATTTTACTACCATAAACTCAGTTTAATGGTAATATATAGCTTCTTTTCGCAGTAGCTACGTATATAAATTACGTGACATTGGAAACACAAAAGTTAATTCGGGTCGGGGGTTAAGGAGAGCCGGCTATTTGTAATGAATATTTTGGAATAAATAAAGATGACATTAAGTAAAAAGCTAATCGTTGCCTGTATCAGCATAATCCCAACCTTTGTTTTGGCACTCGAGCCTGAGAACGTTAATGACAATAAATGGGGCTTAAACCTCCCCAAGGGGGTTACCCCATTCAGTCAAGACATTTACGATCTCCATATGATTGTTTTATTCATAGTCACCATAATAGGTGTTGGTGTCTTTGGAGCCATGTTCTATGCCATGTATGCTTTCAGAAAATCCAAAGGTGCGCAGGCAGAAGCTTGGCATGAAAATCACATAGTCGAGGCTATTTGGACAGTGATACCTTTGTTCATATTGGTCGGGATTGCAGTGCCGGCTACTGAAGCTTTGATTAAAATGGAAGATGTTTCTGGTTCAGAGATGACCGTAAAAGTTACAGGCTACCAGTGGATGTGGCAATATGATTATGTGGATAGCGGGGTATCAATGTACAGTAAAATTGCTGAATCTAGTAATTTTGCTCGTCAAAGAGGCTCCGGTGTTGATCCGTCGAGTGTAGATAATTACTTATTGGAGGTAGACCAAGTCGTGGTGCTTCCGGTCGACACTAAAATTAGATTCTTAACTACTGCAGCCGATGTAATTCACGCATGGTGGGTGCCAGCATTAGGCTGGAAAAGAGATGCGATTCCTGGATTCATAAATGAATCATGGGCTAAAATCAAAAAAACTGGAATATATAGAGGACAATGTGCTGAACTATGCGGTAAAGATCACGGTTTTATGCCGATCGTGATCAAGGTTGTCGAAAAAGATGAGTTTAATAGTTGGGTGGCACAAAAATTAGAAGATACTGAAACTCGAAATCTCGCAAAAAATTAACATAAAATTAGAATAACCAAAAATTTCAATTAAGAGGATATAAACTAAATGGCCGACTCGATGAATATAGACTCAGATCATCATGAACATCATGCTCCATCAGGATGGACGCGATGGTTAACAACCACGAATCACAAAGATATTGGGTCTATGTATTTGATCTTTTCTCTAGTCATGTTTTTCATAGGCGGTGCAATGGCAATGATAATCAGGCTGGAATTATTTCAGCCTGGACTTCAGTTTGTAGATCCCCAATTTTACAATTCAATGGTGACTATGCATGCTTTGATTATGATATTCGGAGTTGTGATGCCTGCTTGGACGGGGTTCGCCAATTGGTTAATCCCGATGATGATTGGTGCGCCAGATATGGCACTACCCAGATTAAATAACTGGAGTTTCTGGATATTGCCTTTTGCCTTTTCATTACTATTACTTACACTCTTTATACCCGGTGGCGCGCCTGCGGGTGGTTGGACAATGTATCCTCCCTTAGTCTTGCAAACTGGGGCTGCTTTTCCTTTCTTGATTTTTGCTGTCCACTTTTTGGGAGCATCGTCAATAGGGGGAGCGATCAACGTACTTGCAACCGTATTTAATATGAGGGCACCAGGTATGACATTACTGAAATTGCCCCTATTCGTTTGGACTTGGATTATTACAGGGTTTCTTTTAATAGCATCCTTGCCGGTATTAGCGGGTGCAGTGACAATGCTGCTAACTGATAAATACTTTGGAACTTCTTTCTTCAGTGCCGCTGGCGGTGGCGATCCAGTTATGTTCCAGCACATCTTTTGGTTTTTCGGTCATCCAGAGGTTTACATATTAATATTACCGGCCTTCGGTGTGGTTTCAGCAATTATCCCTACTTTCGCTAGAAAACCTTTGTTTGGCTACCAATCAATGGTTTATGCTGTCGCTGCGATTGCTTTCTTGTCTTTCATCGTGTGGGCTCACCATATGTTTACCGTTGGAATGCCTCTAGCTGGTGAGCTATTCTTCATGTATACAACAATTTTAATTGCTGTTCCTACGGGGGTGAAGGTATTCAACTGGGTCGCTACGATGTGGAAGGGCGCAATGACTTTTGAAACACCGATGTTATTTGCTTTGGGATTCGTTATCCTTTTTACTATTGGGGGATTTTCCGGACTTATGCTTGGTGTTACCCCGGTTGACTTTCAGTATCACGATACCTACTTTGTGGTGGCACATTTCCATTATGTTTTGGTCACGGGGGCAGTTTATTCTTTGATTGCTGCCACATACTTTTGGTTGCCAAAGTGGACGGGACACATGTATGACGAAACCCTAGGCAAGTGGCATTTTTGGTTATCAACAATTTCAGTAAATATTTTGTTTTTTCCTCAGCACTTTTTGGGTCTTGCTGGAATGCCAAGAAGAATACCAGATTATTCTGTCCAATTCGCTGAATTTAATATGATTTCTAGTATTGGTGGATGGGTTTATGGATTGAGTCAACTGCTTTTTGTTTATATCATAATAAAATGTGTTCGCGGAGGCAAAAAAGCTAGCGACAGAGTATGGGACGGAGCGCATGGTTTAGAATGGACCATAGCTTCCCCGGCTCCTTATCATAGCTTTGATACTCCTCCAGACCCTTCAACTATCGAAGGGGGGGTCCGATAAAATATCGGTTTAATTGGAATCTTATCAAATATGACTTCGAGCGATAGAAAGAAAGCTATAAATATTACAGCTGGCATATTAGTTTTGGTGGTTATAGCTGTCTACGTAGTCACTGTTTTATCGAGATTATAGGTTATGATTGATCGGAAATCTTCAAATCAAAAGGGAGTCAATAGCACTGCCATAAAATTAGTGTTTGCTGCCGTTGTTATGTTCGGCTTTGGATTCAGTCTCGTGCCACTTTATGATGTTTTATGTGAAGTTACTGGATTAAATGGTAAGACCGGTGTAATAAGTCAGCAACAGGTGAAACTAACCGAAGGGTCTCAAGACAATAGATTGGTAAAGGTTCAGTTTGTAACAAATGTTGCAGTTGGACTACCCTGGCGGTTCAAGGCACTCGAAAAGGAGTTGTTTGTGAAGCCAGGGAAACTTACTTTTACTAATTTTGAAGCCACAAATTTAAGCCAGTCAAGCATCTCCGGTAGCGCGGTGCCAAGCGTTGCGCCTTCGGTAGCGTCCAGATATTTCAATAAAACGGATTGTTTTTGTTTTGTTGTTCAAAACCTCGATCCAAACCAAACGAAGTTAATGCCAGTGGCTTTTGTAGTAGATTCAAAAATTCCTGATACTGTCGACGTAGTTACACTTTCTTATACATTTTTTAAAACAGAAGAAAAAATCTGAAGGAGCATAAATGTCACAAGCATCTAATCCTGACAAATATTACGTACCAGAAGGCTCATGGTGGCCTCTGGTTTCTACAATAGCCTTGTTCGTAGTTTTTCTTGGTGCAGCTTTGACCTTTAATCTTGGAGCTACCGGGTCTCCAGTACTAGTTTTAGGCTTCTTGTTGCTCCTAGTGGTTTTTGTAGGGTGGTTCGGCGTTGTGATAAGAGAGTCGGAGAATGGTTTATATAACGCCCAGGTTGATATTAGCTTCCGAATGGGAATGTTGTGGTTTATCTTTTCGGAGGTTATGTTTTTTGCAGCTTTTTTTGGAGCTTTATATTATGCCAGAATTTATTCTGTCCCATGGATAGGGGGTGAGGGTGCTGGAGAAGCGACCAATGAATTTTTGTGGCCGGAATTTAAGTCTGCTTGGCCATTGCTCAGCCCTCCATCAGGGTACGGTTTTACCGAATTTAAAGAGACAATTGGGGCTTGGGGTGTGCCGTTTTGGAACACTATGATTCTTTTAACTAGTGGCGGTACTGTTACATGGGCTCACTGGGGTTTGATAAAGGAGGATCGAAGACAGCTCATTATTGGGCTCTCATTGACGGTTTTACTAGGAGTGATTTTTGTCTTAATGCAAGCAGAAGAATATATGCATGCTTACGGCGACCTTGGCTTAACCTTAAATTCAGGGATATATGGTGCAACTTTTTTTATGCTAACAGGGTTCCACGGGTTTCACGTTTCCATGGGCACTATTATGTTGGCTGTTATTCTTTTCAGAGCCATGAAAGGGCATTTTACACCAAGAAATCACTTTGCCTTTGAAGCGGTTGCTTGGTATTGGCACTTTGTAGACGTCGTTTGGATAGGCTTGTTTATTTTTGTTTATTGGATTTAAGCGCTAAACACGTTAATTTATTGCTCCACTGGACCAATAAGCCCAAAAAAATAAAACAAAGCGATAATTGCAACCAGTGTAAATGATAACACTACTCGGATAGTCAAGGCTTTAACTGTTTTTGAGGAATTGCGCTTTCCACCTTCTTTGATGAGGTTTAAAAATCCGAAAACTAAAGCCCCGATTATTGATAAAAATACTATTATGATAATCGCTTTATAAATTGACAATTCTGTCCCCTAACTATTCTATTAATGAATTTTAAATAACAATGATTAAAATAAAACCAATAATTGTATATTCATTAACTCTTTTAATTGCCGTAAGTGCGTTGATCGCTTTGGGTTTTTGGCAAATTGATCGAGGCCGTCAAAAAGAGCAAATTAATAAGTCTTATCTTAACAGGGATACCGTTTTACCTGAATCACTTCTTGACACATTAAATGTTGAGGGTGCTCTGTGGAAAAAAATATATGTTGAAGGAAGGTTTGTTAAACCAAATATTTTTTTAGATAATTCTTTAAATGAAGGGCAATTTGGTTATCAAATAATCACACCTTTCGTATATGAAGGCCATACTATTTTAGTACTCAGGGGTTGGATAAAGGGTTCGCCAATCAGATCAATATTACCAAATATAGCTACTTCTTATGATGAAAAAAAAATTACTGGTTATTTAAATCAAGCACCTTATTCTGGAATCTCTGGACTTTTCGACAAGAGCTCAATTGAAGTTTTTGCAAAAGATAAGATCAGGATTCAAAAACTTGATCGTATAAAGATTGAACATCTGTTAGGAAGAAAGTTGGAAAATCATGTATTTTATTTGCAGTCAGGAGAACCTGACGCATTTTTGATAAGGAGCGATAAGTTTACAAGACAACATAAGCATTTTGCTTATGCTACTCAGTGGTTTTGTATGGCCATTGTTCTTTTTGTTATCGGCACAGTAAATATTTGGAAAAAAGTGGCAAATGACTCAAAAAGACAAATTAAAACATAAACGATTAATGTTAGTCTCTTTAGTTGCTGTGTTCGTTCTACCGATTATCATTGCAAAAGTACTGATCGATAGCGGAATGGCCCGGGATTTTGCCACTCAACAGTACGGCATTATTATTGAACCCGCAATAGATTTAAATGCTAATAAAGGCTTGCAACCCTTGACCGAGAATGGTTTGTCTCCAAGCGAATGGATAGCCATCTATTTTGAGACAGGCGGTTGCCAAGAAATATGTCAAAAAAATATAACTGCCATGCAAAATGTTAAAAAAGTGCTAGGCAAAGATAGTGATAGGTTAAAAATTGGAATTTTTACCTCAGAATTTAGATCCACAATAGAGTTAAATCGCGTGGTCAATTTAATAGGGGGTAGAAATGAACTTGAAGAACTGAAAAGGATCTTATCTCAGAGAATTATTTCATCCGAGGCTAGTGATATTTCAAGAGGAGTGGTTGTGATTGATTGGCGAGGCTACATGATGCTTTATTATCCTGAGATAGATAAATATGGTTTTAAAAAAGACCTATCTAAATTGTTGAGAGGCTCAAGAATCAGGTGATTAGTGCATCCCTAACTCGTTTATTATTGGTTTTTCTTGCCTTCGTTGTGATTTTATATGGGGCATATGTTAGGTTAACGGACGCAGGCCTTGGCTGCCCCGATTGGCCAGGTTGCTATGGTAAGCTGGTAGTGAGCGAGCTTGATGATGCTAATTTTAATTTTGCTCCAGGCACGGACTACGGAAAAGCGTATAGAGAGATGGTTCACCGTTATTTGGCTGGCCTTTTAGGTCTTGGGATATTGATTCTGTTTATTCAATATTGGGTTAAAGAAAGTGAAAGAAGTCTATTCGCATCTGAAACGATACTATTACCAATGGTTTTGGCTCAGGCGTTTTTAGGATTACTAACCGTTACTTTGTTATTAAAACCGTTAATTGTAACAAGTCATCTACTTGGTGGGTTTATAACAGTTAGTTTATTATGGTGGTCTTTTTTAAAGACGAGATTTGATAAAGATATGGCTTTAAAAATCCCCCGTTATTATCCGAGCTTTATCATATTTTGCATAGTAATATTGGGTGTTCAAATATTTTTGGGCGGCTGGACAAGCACAAATTACGCGGCATTGGCATGTACTGATCTGCCTAAGTGTCAAGGAGCTCTAGTGCCTAAATTAAATTTTAGCGAAGCTTTCACTTTATGGAGAGGCATCGGCCAAAATTTTGAATACGGTGTTTTAGACTCAGTAAGTAGAACAACCATACATTTCGTGCATAGGATTTGGGCCGTTGTAACAGTTGTAGCCATTATAAGTCTCCTGCTTTATACTCTAGTATCGTGTGGGAGAAAGCTTAGATTGGTTGCCTTTGGGGTTTTGGGGATTTTAGTAGTTCAGGTTGGTTTAGGGGTGACAAATGTTTTAGCTAACTTACCTCTCTATGTTGCGGTTGCTCATAATGGGGTGGCTGCACTTCTGTTGTTGAGCCTTTTAACAATGTATTTTATGGCTGTAAAAATGGTAAATAAAGAGGTATAAATGACTGTAATCGAAACGCTCAGAATAAACAAGTCATGCCTTATTAAAGACCTTCTTGAATTATGTAAGATAAAAGTGGTCTTACTAATTGTCCTAACAGCTGTCGTTGGGATGTTTCTAGCTCCCGAGTCAATGATTGATTTTCCAACTGTAATCTTTGCAACAGTTGGTATATTTCTAAATGCCGCTTCTGCTGCGGCCTTCAATCATGTGGCTGAGTATAGAATCGATGCATTAATGGACAGAACAAGTCAAAGACCCCTTGCTAGGGGGGAGCTAACAAAAAATATCGCTCTGCTTTTTGCCTTTTCTTTATGTTTCTTGGGATCTTTTTTATTAGTATTTAAGGTAAACGTACTTACTGCGATCCTCACCTTTTGCTCGTTGGTAGGTTACGCAGTGATTTACACTATGTTTTTGAAACATGCTACCCCGCAGAATATTGTGATAGGAGGAGCTGCAGGAGCAGCACCACCCGTGTTGGGTTGGACTGCGATGACGGGTTATATTGACCCAAATTCGTTGATATTATTTTTGATCATATTTGCTTGGACGCCTCCCCACTTTTGGGCCCTAGCAATTGCGAGAAGAAGTGAATATAAAAAAGCTAATATTCCAATGCTTCCTATAACACACGGTGTTCCGTATACATTACGTCAAATGCTTCTATACACGATCTTGTTATTCGCTGTTTCTCTCCTCCCATTTGCCGTTTACATGGCAGGATGGAACTATTTAGTGGGAGCCATAGCTTTAAATAGCTATTTTTTATATCTGGTTGTAAGATTGCAAATATCGTGTTCTGATGAATTAGCAATGACCACATTTAGGTATTCCATCGTTTATCTTGCAGCATTATTTATCTTGCTAATAGCCGATAAATATTTTGGCTAAACTGATTAGCAGGAGGTAGATTCGAGATAACTTTTAAGTTTTTTCAAAGCTAATTTCTCGATTTGCCTGACTCTTTCGCAAGAAACTCCGAATTTATCGCTAAGTAAACTCAATGTTTTCTTATTATTTGTAAGCCATCTATTCACTATGATATACCTTTCACGACGTTCTAGGCGCCAAAGAGCTCTGGTCAAGCCATTCCTCAAAACCATACTTGATTCAGACTCTTGAAGTAGTAACAGTGGATCACTTCTATCTGCAAATTGTGGTAAATCATTGTATTGGTTTTGTGTAACAGGATTAGTGACGGTGTCTACAGATTTATCTGTCGCATTCATGCGTTCTTCCATGATAGCAATATCTTTTTTGTCTACCTCGAGTGTGCTAGAGATTCTCTCAATATCTTCGTCTAGAAGTTTTGCCGTTCCACCTGTTAGCCCTCTGAGTTTGAAAAATAGTTTTCTTTGGGCTTTGGTAGTGGCTATTTTTACAATTCGCCAATTTTTAATGACGTATTCATTGATTTCTGCTTTGATCCAATACATCGCAAAAGTGACTAACCTGACTCCTTTTCCCGGATCAAACCGTTTAACGGCCTTCATTAGGCCTAAATTGCCTTCTTGAATAAGATCACTTTCTTGTAGTCCATATCCTTTATACTTTTTTGCAATACTTACTACAAGTCTAAGATGACTAACAATTAATTTCCTGGCTGAATCTAAATTCCCAGTTGCTCTAAAGTCTGTGGCTAATGCCTGTTCTTCCTTTTCAGTTAGTATAGGGATGGTGTAAACAAATCTATTGTAGCTCTCCAAGCATCCTATTGGGAACGTGGAAATGTTTGTTGAAATAGTTTCCATAAAAACTTCCTTGTATTATTTTTAGCACTCTAAATTAGGAGTGCTAATATTAGCACTCTTTTACAACGAGTGCTACTATTTTTCGATGAAAATAAGCTTTTAGATCATTCGATTAGAATTTCTGCTTTTATTTGCTTCGATGCAATTATAGCACCCAGAATATACGATATAGTAGTTGTTAAAACTAGGTAGATTAATGCGCTTTCTGTGTCGCCCTCATTTCTCGCCTTTTGATTTGGCAGAAACAAGTATTCGCTTATAAGGTAATCTGACTTTGCTGCCAAAAAAATAGAAGCAGAATATAAACACACTCCTAATAATATTCCATTAATAACACTACACAAAATGATTGGCCGTCTTACAGTATTAAGTGATAGCCCACTTAAAATTAGACCTTTAATCTCCACTGAATACAAAAACAAAGAATTCTTGGACGAAACATATGAAACTAGTGTACAAAAAATTATAATGATAAGAAAAGTAATACCCATGAATCCAAGCGCAACCTTCTCAACTATTCTGGCTCTTGAAATAAACCGATGGTTTGATTCGGCACTTTTAATCGCTTGTTTATTCGACATATATTCATGATTACTTTTAAAGTCCTCCAGTATCATATTTAATGGGTATG
>MDTG01012070.1_pt1 | contig 16812 bp, 14 predicted proteins | sample 811421 | NCBI WGS metagenome assembly MDTG01 (sample SAMN05326645, study PRJNA326480) | marine metagenome | isolation source: seawater | place: Pacific Ocean: South East | collected 2011
GGGGAAGCAGTATATTTAGACTACTCATCTGCTATTTTAAGATATGGCAAAGAAAAAGCATTAATTTCTGGCATCAATAATCCAAGTGAAGATGAAATAATACGTTTAGGAGAGCAAGTAGTAGAATCTAAATATGGAAATTTATTTCAGATGTACGAAAAGATTGTTGATGACAATCCATACAAGACACCGATGATGATATATCCAGCAGTACACTATACTATGGGGGGTGTTTGGGTTGACTATAATTTAATGACAACTATACCAGGCTGTTATTGTATAGGAGAGGCAAATTTTTCTGATCACGGAGCAAATAGATTAGGAGCTTCTGCCTTAATGCAAGGATTGGCAGATGGTTATTTTGTCTTACCATACACTATTGGAGATTACCTTTCTAATGAAATTAGTACTGGTAAGATCTCTACTAATTGTTCAGAATTTGAATTAGCAGAAAAAAATGTTTCTGAAAGAATTAACACATTATTTAATATTAAAGGGAGTAAATCTGTTGATTATTTTCATAGAGCATTAGGGAAAGTAATGTGGGAATATGTTGGTATGTCTCGTAATAAACAGGGCCTTAAAAAAGCAATTAAGGAAATCAAAAAAATAAGGAATGAATTTTGGACTAACGTAAGAATACCAGGTCATAAAAATGAAATAAATAATGAACTTGAAAAAGCAGGTAGAGTAGCTGATTTTTTAGAGCTTGGAGAACTATTTGCTAAAGATGCATTACATAGAAATGAAAGTTGTGGGGGACATTTTAGAGAAGAATCGGTTGAAAAAAAAGGAATGCAAAAGGGAGAGGCTAAACGTGACGATAAGAATTATAGCTATGTAGCAGCATGGGAGTATAAAGGAGAGCCATCTAATGCATGTTTACATAAAGAACAACTAGAATTTAATGATATTGAACTTAAACAGAGAAGTTATAAATAAAAATTATGGATTTAACACTCAAGATTTGGCGTCAAAAAAACAGAAAAGATAAAGGAAGATTAGCAACATATACTGTTTCAGATATCTCGGAGCATACATCTTTTTTAGAAATGCTAGACACATTAAATGAAGATTTAATTACTAAAGGTGAAGAACCTGTTGCCTTCGATCATGATTGCAGGGAAGGAATCTGTGGAATGTGTTCGTTATATATCAACGGGCAGGCACATGGCCCTGATAAAAGAATCACAACATGTCAACTACATATGCGTATGTTTAATGATGGGGATACTATTTATATTGAACCGTGGAGAGCAAAAGCTTTACCTGTAATTAAGGATTTAATTGTTGACAGAAGCGCATTTGATCGAATTCAACAAGCTGGTGGATATATATCAGTTAATACATCAGGAGATACTCAAGATGCTAATTCAGTACCAGTACCTAAAAAGGATGCTGATAATGCATTTGATGCGGCAACTTGTATAGGTTGTGCGGCTTGCGTAGCTTCATGTAAAAATTCATCTGCAATGCTTTTTGTTTCGGCAAAAGTTTCACAATATTCACTCTTACCCCAAGGTCAAGTTGAGAGCAAAGAAAGGGTACTAAACATGGTATCTCAAATGGATAAAGAAGGATTTGGTAATTGTACAAATACGGGCGCTTGTGAAGTTGAATGCCCTAAAGGGATATCTTTAGATAATATTGCCAGAATGAATAAAGAATATTTTTTAGCTAGCCTATCATCTGATTCGTAAATAATAATGCAAAAAAAAATTAAGGTTTCTTTATTACAATTAGAGTTATTATCGAAAGATGTGGAAAATAATTTAAATCGAATTTCATCATTTATAAAGAAAACAAGTAGCCCTAATATAATTTTTTTACCAGAAATGTTCAACACATCTTTTTGTCCTAGGGATATAAAATTAGCTGAAAGTATGCAAGGGAATACAGTTTCATGGATGAAAAAACAAGCTTCACATAATAAATCTGCAATTGCAGGTACTCTTATGATAAGAGATGGTGAAAATATCTATAATCGGTTTATATTTTCTGATGAATTTGGTAATATTACTTATTATGATAAACGACATTTATTTTCATTGGGAAACGAGGATAAGTATATAAAATCAGGAAATTCATTACCCATTATAAATTATAGAGGGTGGAAAATATGTCCGCAGATTTGTTATGATTTACGTTTCCCTGTTTTTTCAAGAAACACACAAGAATATGATTTACTTATATATTTAGCTAATTGGCCAAAGGCTAGAATAGATGTATGGGATGTTTTGTTAAAAGCAAGATCAATAGAAAATCAATGTTATACAATAGGAGTTAACAGAATTGGAAATGATATAAGTAATAATACGTACCCAGGGCATTCTAAAATTATTGATTTATATGGCATTGAATTAGCATCTGCAGTTGATAATACTGAAGAGATTATTGAATTAGAATTGAGTTTAGAACATTTACAGAAAAAAAGAAGAGAAATGAATTTTTTAAAGGACAGGGATAGATTTACATTAATATAATTCCCAATCTAATTTTAAATCCCAGTTAGATCGTATTATCACATCATTTGAGTAATTGATAATTTTTTCTGGTTGTTTTTTTGTATCCCAATTACCAGTGTTCCATTTCCCATCATTATTATTGTCAAAAATATATTTTAGTTTGTATCTACCAGGAGCTATATTATTGAGAATGTAAGGCCCTTCTAAAAAAGAAAATTCATAGATAACATTATTATCTTGTAATAATTGAAAAATAGAAGATTGTTTTTGAGAAGTATTGATTATTAGAGTGCCATTAATAATATCTTTATTTGTAATGTTGCTATCAGAAATTACAACATTATCTAATATAGTTTTGGGATTAATTAATCCACTATCAATGTTTATTATAGGGTTAAAAGTATAAAGTGTTACAAAACTGTCAGTTGTAGCATTAATAACATTATCATAAAATCCAATATGATCATTCGTGTTATATACTAAATCATAATCTGTTAATGCAACTAATTTGTAATTTTTATCATTTAGATTTGGGAAATTAAATAGCCCATTATCATCCGTTTTAGCTATATAGTTTGGGTTGTCTTTGAAAATTATTGAATCAGCTCTATTTTCCTCAAATAACATAACACATGCATTTTTAATATTATCTAAACTATAAGCATCTTTAAGCTGGCCATTTAATTTAAGGGTATCTATAAAGTCAGAAGTAGAAAATATAAATTGTAGATTTTCAAGAACATTACCTTCATTTATATCTTTTATGCAATTATCTAATGAAATCAAGTATGTTGTATTTGTTTGTAATTTATCTTTAATATGTAATTCAAGTTGTTTATCAGTTATTTTTTTTACGATATTATTTTCTATTGATGGAGAAATATAGAATTTTTTATCCCAATTATTAAACGCAATATATTCATCGAATGATAAGTAAATTTTTTCTAATTCATTATACTCATTTAATGCTTTAGATATGCTTATAATTTTAGGAGCTTCAATATCTTTTTCGCCACCAGTTGGGGTTAGCATATTAGCACAGCTACTTAAAGCAAGTATATAAGATATTTTCAGAAGAATTTTCATATACTATATAAATTACTATTATTTGAGTATATTCAAAAAAACATAACCCCCTAAACTTAAGGGGGTTATATATTTTTTATGACTAGGGTAATATTGTTATCCGCATTTACTATATCCACAATTAATACATTTTAAACAACCTTCTTCATATACTAATCCGTCATCTCCACACTCACCGCAAGTATGATCCGATAGTTTTGTACCATCAGGTATAAATGTTTTCAATGCTCTTACTACTCCACTTTTCCATGTATTAATATTATCATCATATAGATTCATTTTACCAATTAAATCTACTACATAATGAATAGGCATCCCATGACGTAGAACTCCGGAAATTAATTTTGCATAATTCCAAAATTCTTTGTCAAATGAACGAGAAAGTCCGCCCATTGTGATTTTATAACCTTCCTTATCTTCATACTGAAAATCATATTGAGTCGTTCCATCATCCCTTTTAGTTTTTATTACCCAGCCATATTCTATTGATTGGGGGAGTACAAATACATCTTCTGTTCTACCTGTAAAAATTTCATATGGCCTACCATTTATTACCCCTACAACAGCAATCCATTTTTCTTTATTATTTTGAAAACGAATCACTTTTGCATCTAGCCTTTTTGGTCTTGGAGGAGCTTTAGTCTCTTTAAATTCAGTATTTTCTGATGAATCATTTTTATCATCAGCTGATACTAGTACTCCCGAACGCGAACCATCTCTATATACAGTTATACCTTTTAATCCTCTTTTCCATGAATCTTTATATATTTTACTTACTTTTTCAAGAGAAACATCATTAGGGAGATTGATAGTTGAGCTAATAGAGTGAGTTACGTATTTTTGAACTACTGCTTGCATTTCAACTCTTTTATCCCAATTAATTTCAGGAGCAGTACTTCCAGAATATGGACTTTTATTAATATCAGTTTCTCCTGATATCTCCATCCATTTTTTAAGATTATGATGATAAACTGTGAATTCTTGCCATTTATCACCAGAATCATCTATAAAATCTACTTTTGCTTCTCTATCCTGTTCATTAAGCTTTCTTCTTCTCTTATAATGAGTCATAAAAACAGGTTCAATTCCAGAAGAAGTTTGAGCAAGCATACTTAATGTGCCTGTTGGGGCAACTGTACTTATAGAAATATTTCTTCTACCATGCTCCATCATTCGTTTATAAACATCAGGTAATTCTTTTTCTAACATTTGAACAAATTCTGATGTTTTTTCAATTTCAGGGTCAAATCCAGTAAAACTTCCTCTAGATAAAGACATATCAATAGAACTATCAAATTCAGCTCTACATTTTTCTTTCATAATTTCTTCTACTTTAGCAATAGCTTCATCGCTATCAATTGCCATACCAAGCGAAGCTACCATATCAGCAAGAGCAGTAAATCCAAGTCCTGTTCTTCTTCCTTCTATACCTGTTTTTAAAAGTAATTCCCAGGTTTCTTTTTCTACCATTTTTATATTTTCAGGCTCATCATCATCTTTGATCTTTTTTAAGATCTTTTTAATAGCTTCGGTTTCTAAATCTACCAGATCATCCATTAATCTTTGTCCTTCATAAGCTGCTTTATAGAAATTTTCCATATTAAAGGTTGCTTTATTTGTAAAAGGATTTTCTACAAAATTAAATAGGTTTAATGCTATCAATCTACAGCTATCACCACCTTGCATTGCTATTTCAGAACATGGGTTAGTTGAGGTATTTTCGTATCCAGGATATACAGAAGAAGTAGAATACCAATGTTGCCTATCCCAGAAAATAAGTCCAGGTTCTGCAGTATTATGAGCACACTTAATAATAGTATCCCAAAGTTCTCTTGCTTTAATAGTTTTCTTGAATTTTGGTTCATCAGAATCAATTGGCCATCTATGTGTATATTCAGAATCATTTTCAACTGATTTCATAAATTCATCAGATAGCCTTATAGAAATATTAGCTCCAGTTACTTTTTGAAGATCTTGTTTTATTGTTATAAAGTCTTCTACATCTGGATGTGCAATATCCATAGATAACATTAAAGCTCCTCTTCTGCCATTTTGTGCAACCTCGCGAGTTGTATTTGAAAATCTATTCATAAAAGATACTGCTCCTGAAGTACTTCCAGCTGCATTTGAAACTTTAGCTCCTGCAGGCCTGAGATTTGAAATATCAACACCAACACCACATCGCCTTTTGAAAAGCTGAGCCAGTTGTTGGTCAGTATAAAACACACCTCCATATGAGTCATGCATTTCTGGAACTACTATACAATTAGACAAAGAAGCTAATTTATAGTCGTTCCCAAGAGAGCTCATTACACTGCCTTGTGGGATAATGTACCCAAAATTCTTAAAAAAGTTATATATTTTTTCTTCTGTAAGCTGACCTCTAGTTTGACCATATTCTGAAAGGAACTTAGCACCTCCATTTAAATCATAACGTAAAGCATAATCATTTTCAATTCTAGCAAATTCTTTAGCCATTCTACTATGCATATTATCAGGAGATTCTTCTACAAATTCTCCTTCATGGTTGGTCATAGCATATTTATTCATCCATGTTGTAGCAGCTAGTTCGTCTCCGTTAAAATATTCTATACTCTTTTTTAATACATCTTCATATTTATATGTTTTTATAATTATATCTTTTGTGAAGACCTCTTCTTTTGTTTTACCTTTTACTGTCATTTTCTACTATCTTTAGAATTTATATTAAATATTTGTTTGTTACAATTTTAGTAAAGAATAATGCTGTATTTATAAGTTGAGTAAATTGTTTTTTAACAATTTTTTCAACGACTATTAAAGTTTAATTGTACTAAAAACAATAAAATAAAAATAAAAAAAAGTCGATTATTAATATAACTATAAGAGAAAAATAATAGACTCAAATTCTAATAAATATTTTTAAATTAAACAACTGATTTAGATAAAATATTTTCAAACAATTTTACCCCACTAGTGTTATTAAGTTCTATGTCAGATGCTCTTTCAGGATGAGGCATCATGCCAAAAACATTGCGATCTACATTGCATATGCCAGCAATATTGTTAATTGAACCATTAGGGTTTGATTCAGAGGAAAGATTGCCTTGTTCATCACAATATTTAAAAATAATCTGGTTATTATTCTCCAGATTTTTTAAAGTTTCATCATTAGCAAAATATCTTCCTTCCCCATGAGCAATAGGAATTTTAATTACTTCATTTTCATAATTATTAGTAAGTATTGTATTTTGGCTAATTATTTTAAGATATATATTTTTACAAATAAATTTATGGTTTGTATTGTGCAAGAGAGCTCCTGGTAACAAACCAGATTCACATAAAATTTGGAATCCATTACAAATACCCATTACGTATCCACCAGCATTTGCAAAGCCAATTATTTCTTTCATAATAGGAGAGAATTTTGCTATAGCACCAGATCGTAAGTAATCTCCATAAGAGAATCCTCCAGGCAAAATAATAAAATCACAACCCTTCAAGTCGGGTTCTTTATGCCATAGTCTAACTACTTCTTCATTCATTATATTTTCAAGGACATAAATCATATCCATATCACAATTAGATCCAGGAAAGATAACTACACCAAATTTCATTTTTTTATTTTAAGTTTGACAAAAGTATAATAATTATATAGAAGTTCTATAAAATATTGAACTAACAATAAAAAGAAAAAAAAAGAATTTCAGTTAATAGGGTTCTTTTAGAATACACAAAAAAATTAGCTGAAATTATTGCTATTGGGGAAAGGAATAAATAATATGAATCAGTTAGATCTACAAATATTAATATTAACAGATAAAATAGTGTAATAATATAAGATTTTCTTGAACGAATACTTTTTTTATATAGCCAAAAAAACAATTCCATAAAAGAAAATAGGATAATCAAAATCAGTAGACTATACCATATAATTTCAGCATAAGGCATGTTTTTTATTGATGGGATTATTGGTAATGAAAATGAATACATTGGAAAATCTAAAGAAAATTCAATACCAAATAGAGAAGTATAAATTTTATAAAATAATAATGGGATTAAAAGACCCATTAGAGAAATTATAACACTTCTTAAACTCAAATTACTAAATGTTAGCAACACAACAATTATTAGTGGGTAGAGTAATAAAATTTCAGAATAAAAAATGCCAATTGACCCAAGGATAAAATTAGCATTAAAACTTTGTGAGAATGGCCTGTCTTTTTGATAGGAAGAAAACAATGTATTTAAATAAAAAAGGAGGATAAAAGAAATTATCCAACCATCTAAATTAGATATATATGGTGTCCCTAGCAGTAAAAAAATTGGAGCTAGCACTAAATTGTTTTTTTTTATCACATCTTTTTCATAGGTGAGATTATTTAATCCTACAGATTGAAAAAGAGGAAGAAAAAAACTTAAAACAAATACAGTTATGGATGAGAAAAATGAGTGATGATAAATTTCATCTATTGGATTATTTAATATTGGGATTAGGCAAAAAACAACAGAAAAAACAATAAAAAATACTATGCTAAAAGGGCTTGTTTTTTTAAAATTTTTCAGGAACATTATATATAGATACTAATAATTAATTATTTTTGTCTCGGATTTTAAGTTATTAAACATGAATAATATTTGGCACGGAATTGCTGATTTTTTTGAGTTTATTTTTGATTTTATGCCCATTATAGGTAACAAAATAAATTATTTTTATATGCTAGTAATTTTTGCTTTTTTAGTTTTCTGGATATTACAGATGATAAAACATAGAAAAGATGGAGAGGAGCACACTTCAGCATAAATCAAATCCAATATCTTTTCTATAGTATTTTTTCTCAAATTCAATTTTATCTGCATTATCAAAAGATTTATTTATAGCACTAGTAATATCTTTTCCAAAAGAGGTTAATGCTAATACCCTTCCTCCATTTGTTTTTATTACATTTTTTTCCATTTTTGTTCCAGCATGAAATGCTATACTACCTTCTAAATTTTCCAGCCCATGTATTTCTTTCCCTTTAGTATAATTTTCAGGATATCCTCCAGATACAAGCATTACAGTTGCAGCTGTATCTTCAGCAATATATAAATCTTTCTCACTAAATGTACCATCACTTATTCCTTTAAAAAGATGAAGTAAATCTGATTTAATTCTTGGGATAACAACTTCAGTTTCTGGGTCTCCCATTCGCACATTATACTCAATTACTTTTGCATCATTTCCATTTACAATAAGGCCTATAAAAATAAAACCTTGATAAACTATTTCTTCTTCTTTTAGTCCTTTGATTGTTGGTTTAATTATTTCTGTTTCTACTTTTTCAATAAAAAATCTATCAACAAATGGGACAGGAGATATCGCTCCCATACCACCAGTATTGAGACCTGTATCTCCTTCGCCAATTCTTTTATAATCTTTTGCAGAAGGTAAAATTTTATAAGAGTTGCCATCTGTGAGTATAAAAACAGAAAGCTCAATACCTTCTAAAAACTCTTCTATAACAACAGTAGAACTAGCTTCACCAAACTTTAATTGATTAATCATTAGGGCTAGTTCTTTTTTTGCTTCTTCTAAACTATCAATTATAAGAACGCCTTTTCCAGCCGCTAATCCATCTGCTTTCAACACATAAGGAGGGGTTAAACTTTCAAGAAAGCAATAACCATCATTTAAATTAGATTTTGTGAAAGATTTATATTTGGCAGTTGGAATATTATATTTATTCATAAATTCTTTTGCGAACTCTTTACTACCTTCCAATTTCGCTCCTTTTTTTGAGGGGCCAATTACTGTTATATCTTTTAGTTGTTCATCTTTAGCAAAGAAATCATAAATTCCATTTACTAAAGGGCCTTCTGGTCCAACAACTACCATATCAATTTTTTCATCTATAACTAAACTTTTAATTTTTGCAAAATCATTGAGATTAATATCTACATTAGACCCCAACTCATTAGTACCAGCGTTACCAGGAGCTATAAATAATTTCTTACACAAACTACTTTGTGATAATTTCCAAGCAAACGTATGCTCCCTTCCTCCACTACCTAATATTAATAAATTCATTTATTTATAAAGTTCATTTTGTATCTCGCAATTTACAATCTTTTATCTTTCAATTAATTATTTTCTATAATATTTATATAAATGCTACTTGTCCATTTCTTTTAGTATATCTTCAGTTAATTCCATATTATGAAAAACTTGTTGTACATCATCATTTTCTTCTAATAAATCTAATAACTTTATAACTGATTTCGCATCATCAGCTGTTATATTTTTTATATTGTTTGGAATTCTTTGTAATTCAGAATTAGTTATTTCAATGTTTAAATTTTCTAAACATGTTTGCATATTACTAAAATCTGAAAAATCACAAAAAATTGTTATTGTATGCTCATCTGTTTCCAATTCTTCTAAACCTCCATCAATTAATTCCATTTCTAATTCTTCTATATCTATCTTAATTTGCTGTGAATCAATAGTAAAAACACCTTTTCGATTAAAAATAAATTCTAATGAACCATTTTTCCCTAATGCTCCATCACATTTACTAAAATAAGAACGAACATCAGCAACTGTTCTATTATTATTGTCTGTCGTACAATCTACAAAAACAGCAATCCCGTGAGATGCATAACCTTCTAAACTCATTTCTGTATAGTTAGCAGCATCTGATCCAGAGGCTTTTTTAATAGCTCTTTCTACATTTTCTTTTGGCATGTTTGCAGTTTTTGCATTCTACATAACTTGTCTTAATCGTGCATTAGTTTCTGGATTTGGGCCACCATCTTTAACAGCAATAACAATATCTTTTCCTATTCGAGTAAAAGTTTTAGCCATTTTTGACCATCTTTTCATTTTTCTGGCTTTTCTAAACTCAAAGGCTCTTCCCATATTGTGTATTTATTAAATTAAGATTAATTTTCTAATTTAAGAACTGCCATAAAAGCATTTTGAGGAATTTCTACGCTACCTACTTGCCGCATTCTTTTTTTCCCTTTTTTCTGTTTTTCTAGAAGTTTTCTTTTTCTAGTAATATCTCCACCATAGCACTTTGCTGTAACATCTTTTCTTAGTGCTTTTACAGTTTCTCTAGAGATAATTTTAGATCCAATAGCAGATTGTATTGCAATATCAAATTGCTGTCTAGGTATCAGCTCCCTTAGTTTAACACATATTTTTCTTCCAAAAGTATATGCATGATCTCTATGTATAAGTGCAGAAAGGGCATCAACTTGATCCCCATTTAGAAGAATATCCAATTTTGCAAGGTTAGACTGTTTATAATTAAGTGGTTGATAATCAAAAGAAGCATATCCTCTTGAAATAGTTTTTAGTTTATCATAAAAATCAAAAACGATTTCTCCTAATGGCATCTCGAAAGTTAGTTCTACTCGGTCTGTTGTAAGATATATTTGGTTTTTTAGTTCTCCTCTTTTTTCAATACAGAGAGTCATAATAGCTCCAATAAAATCAGATTTTGTGATAATTTGAGCAGTTATATAGGGCTCTTCCACATAATCTAATATACTAGCATCAGGAAGATCAGAAGGGTTATGAATAGACATTTTCTCTCCTTTTGTTGTATAAGCAAAATAAGAAACATTAGGAACAGTTGTAATTACTGTCATATCAAACTCTCTTTCTAATCGCTCTTGAATAATTTCCATATGTAACATTCCTAAAAAACCACATCTAAATCCAAACCCAAGCGCAGTAGAAGATTCAGGCTCATATGTTAATGAGGCATCATTTAGTTGTAATTTTTCCATTGAATTTCTTAATTCTTCATAATCATCAGTATCAACAGGATATATACCTGCAAAAACCATTGGCTTTACATCTTCAAACCCTTGGATTGCTTCAGAAGCTGAATTATCAATTGTAGTTATTGTATCACCAACTTTTACTTCTCTAGCATTTTTAATACCAGAGATAATATAACCAACATCTCCAGCTATCATAATTTCTTTTGGTTCTTGTTTGAACTTCAGCGCTCCAATTTCATCAGCAATATATTCTTTACCAGTTGCTATAAATTTCACCTTCTCACCTTTTTTTATTTCTCCATTAATTATTTTAAAATAGGCTTCAATTCCTCTAAATGGATTATATACAGAATCAAAAATCATTGCCTGTAGAGGTTTATTCCTATTACCTGTAGGGCAAGGAATTTTTTCAATAATTGCATTTAATATATTATCTATTCCAATTCCTGTTTTTGCGCTTGCTGCAATTATATCATCTTCATTGCATCCAATCAAATCAATGATTTGGTCAGCAACAACTTCTGGTTCGGCAGAAGGTAAATCTATCTTATTTAAGATTGGGATAATTTCTAAATCATTCTCTAATGCTAAATATAAATTAGAAATTGTTTGCGCTTGGATTCCTTGTGCAGCATCAACAATCAACAAAGCGCCTTCACAAGCTGCTATAGAACGAGACACCTCATATGAGAAATCTACATGCCCAGGCGTATCTATTAAATTTAAGATATAACCTTTATATTCCATTTGCATAGCATGACTCTTTATAGTAATACCTCTTTCTCTTTCTAGATCCATATTATCTAAAAGCTGTTCTTGAGCATCCCGTTTTGCTACTGTTCCAGTAACTTCTAATAATCTATCAGCTAGGGTACTTTTACCATGATCGATATGTGCTATTATGCAAAAATTTCTTGTTTTGTTCATATAGAGGCTAAAATAAAATTTTTATTTTTTTGGAACACATATTAATTGATTAATAATACTTCATCTGAAGCTATTTTTAATTCTGAATTTAACCCAAATAAAATAGCATTATTATTTTCTGTATGTCCTGATGGAAATCCAAAGCATATTGGAAAGTTATAATCTTTAGTATGGTTTAGAATAATTTCTTCAGCTGTTTTTCCAAATGGCACATTATTGTCATTCATATCGCTCATTGATCCTACAATTAATCCTTTCAAATTTTCAAATTTATTATTTCTTTTAAAGCTTATTATCATTCTGTCAATACGATATAGATATTCATCTAAATCTTCAATAAATAAAATTTTATCTTCAGTATTTATATCAGAAACAGATCCTAATAATGAATATAGAATAGAAAGGTTACCACCTACAACTTCTCCTGATATAGATCCTAATTTATTCAATGAATTAGGCTTACATCGGATATTAGTTTTTATTTTAAAAACAACATTTATTAAAGACTCTATACTTTCTTTAGTGTTAGTTTTAAAATTGATTGGCATAGTTGCATGTACACTAGCAATATTTAGATTATTTAAGTGAGAATGTAAAACAGTAATATCACTATAACCAACAATCCATTTAGGACTTTTTATTAAATTGGAGAAGTTAACCTTGTCAATAAGCTGTACAGTTCCATAACCTCCTCTAGCACAAAAGATTGCTTTTATTGAGTCATCATCAATCATTTCTTGTAAATCATTTACCCTTTCTTGAATTGTGCCAGCAAATTGATTATCACTTTTAAATATATTTTTACCTAGCGAAACTTTGAGCCCCCAGCTTTCTAAAATTAGAATAGCAGGATTTAGTTCTTCCAAGCTAATTTTTCTAGCTGTTGAGATAATTCCTATTTTATCTCCTTTTTTTAATTTTTGTGGAATAATCATAGATGCTATTATAAAACTTATATTTGCGAAAATAATTTTTTCTTAGGAAAATGACTACAAAAAGATACACAGTTACTTCTGCGCTTCCATACGCTAATGGACCATTACATATTGGGCATATTGCTGGAGCATATTTGCCAGCTGATATTTATGTAAGATATTTAAAAAGAAAAGGGCATGATGTTGTTTTTATTTGTGGATCTGATGAGCATGGGGCAGCAATCACACTGCAAGCCAAAAAAGACGGAGTAACGCCACAAGAAATTGTAGAAAGGTATCATAACTTAAATAAAAAATCGTTTAAGGATTTTGGCATTGATTTTACAATCTATCATAGAACTACTGAAAAAATACATCATCAAACTGCTCAAGATTTTTTTAATGTATTGGAAAAAAAAGATGTTTTTGTGAAAAAAGAAAGCAAACAGTATTATGATGAAAAGGCCAATCAATTTTTAGCAGATAGATATATAATAGGAGAATGTCCAAAATGTAATTTTGATGAGGCATATGGTGATCAATGTGAGAAATGTGGTAGTGATTTAAGCCCTGATGAATTGATAAATCCAAGATCCGCTATAAGTGGAAATACACCAATAAAGAAAGACACCAAACATTGGTACTTGCCAATGCAAAGACATGAAGAATGGTTGAAAAAATGGATAGAGCAAGGCGATTTAAATGGAGAACAACATCATAATGTAAAAGCATGGAGAAACCAAGTTATTGGACAATGTAAATCTTGGATTGATGGAGGGCTGAAAGAAAGAGCTATGACGCGTGATCTAGACTGGGGAGTTAAGGTGCCAATAAAGAATATTGCCAATAAAGTTCTATATGTTTGGTTAGATGCGCCTATTGGCTATATTTCAGCAACAAAACAATGGGCCAATGAGAATAGTAAAGATTGGGAAGATTATTGGAAAAAAGAAGAAACAAAATTAGTACATTTTATAGGTAAAGATAATATTGTCTTTCATTGTATAATATTTCCAATAATTTTAAAAGCTCACGGAGATTATATATTACCAACAAATGTGCCAGCAAATGAGTTTTTGAATATAGAAGGAAAAAAGATATCTACATCAAGAAATTGGGCAATTTGGCTGCATGAGTATTTAGAAAATTTTAAAGGTCAAGAAGATTCTTTAAGATATACACTTTGTGCAACAGCTCCTGAAAGTAAAGATACGGATTTCACATGGTCTGATTTTCAAGCTAGAAATAATAATGAATTAGTTGCAATATTTGGGAATTTTGTTAATCGAGTTGTAGTTCTTACAAATAAATATTGGGATGGTATTGTGCCAGCTCAAAATGAATTACAAGATTATGATAAGCAAATTTTAAATAAACTTAAAGATTTCCCAGAAAAGATTGGGAATTCAATTGAGAAGTTTAGATTTCGAGAAGCTTTAGCTGAATTTATGAACTTAGCTAGGATGGGTAATAAATATTTAGCAGATACAGAGCCATGGAAATTGAAAAAAACAAATGAAAGAAGAACCGAGACTATTTTAAATATTTCTATCCAAATAGCATCATCTTTAGCAATTCTTTCTGAACCTTTTCTTCCATTTAGCTCTAGTAAATTAAAAAAGATGCTATCACTTGAGGATATTAATTGGAGTGATGCAGGGAAAATTAATATATTTAAAGACCATAAAATTGGAGCCGCTACACATTTGTTCGAAAAGATAGAAGATCTTAAAATTGAGGAGCAGAGAAATAAATTACATACATCTTAATTATTTTACTTAAATTAGCAAATTAGATAATTATTTATGAAAAAGCTGTTAATATTATTTACTATCCTATTTATAGGAGATCTAGGCTTTTCTCAATGTAATGGGAGATACCAAACTGAGATTTTTTCAAATTTTACAGTTGTTACAGTAAACTATTCAGATGTATATTCAGATTCATTTCACGAGATGGATATTTATATGCCTACAGGTGACACGGTAACAAATAGACCAGTTATTTTCTATATGCATGGAGGATCTTTTTCTGCTGGATCTAAAAATATGACTGATTGTATAGATTTTTGTAAAATTATGGCAAAGCGAGGATATGTTGCTATTTCTATCAATTACAGACTTGAGCTTAACGCCATACAATTTGCATTATCAAATTCAGTACAATACGAAACAGTTTTGCGTGCAGTGGCTGATGCTAAAGCAGCTATAAGATATATGCGAAAAGATTATATGAATGGGGATACATATGGGATTGATCCGAATACTTTTTTTGTTGGAGGGTTTTCAGCAGGTGGTGTACTTGCCGTTCATTTAGCATATATTAATAGTATAACAGATTTACCAACATCACCAATAAATGTTCAAAACATTATGACAAATAATGGTGGATTTGAAGGTGATGCAGGAAATAATGGATATTCCTCCATGGTTACTGGTGTATATAGTTTTGCTGGAGGTATTAATGATTTAAATTGGATTGATGCATCAGATGTACCTATTGTAAGTGTACATGGCACAAATGACCAAATTGTTAACTATAATTGTGGCCCAGGACTTAATATTCCCACAGTATTAGACCTTTGTGGAGCTGGAGCTATACATCCAATTACTGATAATTTTGGTATTTTTAATGACAAATTAATATTTAATGGAGCTGATCATAATTGGGGATTATTAGGAGATGGAGATCCTAAATTTACACAAGCAATAGATTTTACCACTGATTTTTTATATAATCTATTACCATGTAATCAGGCAACTGGAATATATTCTATAGATACAGAAGATAAAAAGCTGATGAAAATTATTGATTATTTAGGAAGGGATGTTGGAGTAAAGAGAAATACTCCTCTTTTTTATATGTATAATGATGGTACTGTAGAAAAGAAAGTAGTTATACAATAATAAAAGCCCCATAGTTCAATGGATAGAATAGAAGTTTCCTAAACTTTAGATCCAAGTTCGATTCTTGGTGGGGCTACAATTCCCTTTATCATACTTAATAAATTTTTTGTAGTTTTACCGAAAGACATTTTTCAAGAATACTTGATCTTTAACATCTAAAATGAAAAAACTACTACTCATATTACTTTACTTGCCTTTTATGGGGTTTGGGCAATGTATCTCAGGAGACTGTGAAAATGGTTATGGAACTTTCATTTGGCCTGATGGAAGTAAATACATAGGTGAATATAAGGATGGTTTGAAACATGGACAAGGAATTTACACATTCGGAACAGGACAATTTGAAGGAGATAAATACGAAGGAGAATTTAAGAATGGTGAATTTCACGGAATAGGAACTTATAATTTTACTTCAGGAAGTAAATACATAGGTGAACATAAGGATGGTAAATCTCACGGAACAGGAACTTACATTTGGGCTGATGGAAGTAAATACGAAGGAGAATTGAAAGATGATAAAAGGAATGGACAGGGAACTATGACTTTTTTTAACGGAGATAAATACGAAGGAGAATGGAAAGATGATAAGGAGCACGGAAAAGGAACTTATACTTGGGCTGATGGAGTCTCTCTTATAGGTCTGTTTGAAAACGGTCAACTTATCAGAGAACTAAAATGAAAAAAATACTAATTATATTACTTTGCTTGCCTATGATTGGGTTCGGGCAATGTGTTGAAGGAAATTGTGTAAACGGTCAA
>MDTG01178431.1_pt1 | contig 16812 bp, 10 predicted proteins | sample 811421 | NCBI WGS metagenome assembly MDTG01 (sample SAMN05326645, study PRJNA326480) | marine metagenome | isolation source: seawater | place: Pacific Ocean: South East | collected 2011
CTGAAGGCTACTCTTGAAGTTGTTGAACCACTTTCTGAACCGGGGAATTCACGATTCAAATCTCTTCCATCAGGAAAATATCGCATTTGCCTTGTTAGCCCTGGAGGATTGAGAACAGGTGCAAGACGAACCGTGCCTGCCATCAATTCAGGATCAAGTGGGCGCCCAGGACCAGTGAATACTTTCTGAGAGAGTAAACTTGCTGCTACTTGTCCAACCATCTCATCACCATGGACTCCGCCGGTAATGGTGATTGTGGGACCGGGTCTGTGTCCGTGGATTATTGTCACAGGAGTAGGCCATGCGTCACCAAGATTGACATCCAGTAATGGAAATTCAATTTGTCGAATTGATCCCGGCTTGATGCGTTTACCGAAGAAACGATGTTGTTTTGCTCCCGACATTCTATCCCATTCTGGACGAGATGGGTCGTGTGCATCGAGAGCTCGTTCAATTTCCCTGCGGCGCTTTGCTGGAATCTGATTACTCACCTTCATCTTACGGCTTTTCTTAGAGCGTGGCTTCGAAGACTTCTTGTCACCACCATCGCTCACTGAAACACCCTCCACCTTCGCAGACAATTTGCCCATTGCGGCCACCTCTTTGAAGGAAACCGTTAACTGTACTCCTGTGGGTGATTTTGCTTATCAATCCTCAAAGGCGGTCGACTATCCGCACACAATATGGGCGAGGATAGCGTACAGGAGAAATATGCACCAAACAGCATTTGCTTTGGTTGTGGCCCCGCAAATCAAAGTGGATTAAAGATTAGATCATTTGAGACCGAAAAGGGATTGAAAATGACCTTTGAAACAAAGGAAGAGCATCAAGCATTTCCTGGAATGATTAATGGTGGCATCTTAGGAACGCTTCTTGATTGCCATGGAAATTGGACTGCCGCAATTGCAATTATGAAATCTCGTGGTGAGCAAACACCGCCGTGCACTGTTACGGCAAGATACACAGTCAAGTTGAGACGCCCGACTCCACATGATGTCCCACTGGAAATCACAAGTCAAATTGAATCACTGGATGGAGATCGCGCAGAAGTCAGCATGAAACTGATTGCAAATGGAGAACTTTGTGCTCAAGGAGACGGGTTGTTCGTTGCGGTCAAAGAAGGCCATCCTGCGTGGCATCGTTGGCATTGATCGTTGGATCATGGATGAATGAACCATCTTCCTGTTGCCACCACCAGCGACCTTCAGGATCAATGTAAGCAGTGTGCCCTGTAGATTGATCATATACTCCACCTCCGGCCAAATGACTGTAATCAGGAACATGGAAAGTTTCGGGTTGGGTTGTGATGAGGTTAGGCGAATCGGATTCGGTTGTTTCTTCCTCTACCTCTTCTGTTTCTTCTTCAGAATGGCCTTGTGCCCGCAATCGAATCGCGAGCATGACGGTGAAAATCGATAGGACAACTATAGCCAGAGCAACGATTAATGCAAGCAAAGTGCTGACTCCACCGCTTCCTCTCGACGAGGAAATTTCATTCTCTAATCCATCGATATCTGTTGATTCCTCGAGAGGAACCGTGATTTCAAGAACCGAAACTGTATCCAAATTTGCCCCATCTGTAACCCGAACTATCAATTCTGTGTTATTCCAATCAGGCCACAGAATCAATCCGTCTTCTCGAAGCGAATTCCAAGTCAAATTATCTGTGGACCATTCAATAATTTCTGGACCACTGCCTGAACCATCATCAATCTCCAATCCAACAACCAATTTTGAGACAGGTGAACGTGAGGCATTGAGTTGCTCGATGGATACCATCGGCGAATTTCTGTCAACGCGAACCCAAGTTGCATTCGCAGGACCAATGTTTCCTGCCTCATCAACGGCTCGAACCTCAAACGAATACCGACCATCCATGAGCATCGTCAGATTCACCAAGGACTCATTTTGAGTAACGGGAGCCCACAAACCACCCGCCCACCGCACCTCATAGTGCGAAATTCCAGACAAATCATCGATAACTTGTGGCCAATAAATCATCAGCTGATCAGCGTTTTCCCATTCATCCATTGGCAATAATTGAGGTGCAGGGGGGGGTGTCAAATCTGTCTCAATGCTAGCATTTGCCGTGACGAATCTCAATTGATAAGGCCCACCTGGCATCGCTGGATCCCACGTAACTCGGATGTGATACAATAGCCCTATACCTTCAGAATCGTCATTTAATGCTGAAACAGTGACCCAGCGAACATCATCGTCGACAGAACCTTGGCCAAGTGCGGCCGAACCATTCAGTACGGCGACCTCTAGATGTGCACCTTCAGCACTCAATCCAATCGACGTTTGATTTCCTGAATCGATAACGATTGCATACCAGTCAACCACATCCAATCCCGAGAGGCAACCATCCAAAGTTAGGTTTGCATTTGCACCTAAGTGATGGGCTGATGAACGAGTCGATGCCGCATCCGATTCAAATTCTCCATCAGTCTTTGGATCTTCACATCCAGGGAGTGTTTCACCTGTAGGAGGAGGGCTGCTTGAATCAATAGTGAATGTTGAATTAGATACGCGAATGTTGTTGGACTCATCATCCTCGAAATGCTCTTCTCCAGAATCAATTACCAAAACGACCCACCATACTCCGTCTATATCTCCAACCAAATTGACAACTTGTGAATCAACGATGGTTGAACCGCTCAACAGTGATGGAACACGCGATTGTGAAAGGCGGATATCCCCGCTTCCTAATGCGCGATCTTCTGAAATCCAAATCTCGATGTCAAAACCCAGAGTCTCTTGCCCCAGATTCTCTGCACTCCATTCAATCGAGACGGTTTGACCGGGTTCGGCAGAAAGAGGTGATTCAACCCATGCAGCAAGAAGATCACGGGCTGGTGATGAAATCGTGAAGGAGGTACTTGCTGCTGCATTGTTCGATTCGTCGTCCTCTTCGACCTCAGATAATGTGTCAACAATAACAACCCAGTGGAAATTCCCAATGTGCTGACCAGGGATTGTAACATCGCGAATAATTTCAGTCGAAGAACCACTGCTTAGGGAATTGATTCGGAAACTGTCCACTTGTGTATCATCTGTTCCTGCCTGAGCGTCAAGTGACAATAACAGTCGGGCAGCGAAAGAAGGTGCATCTGAACCACCAACATTGCTGACATTGATGTATACGGTGGTTGATTGACCGCTCACAGCACTGTCATAATATCCAATTGAATCGATGACAATATCCGCTTGCTCTAGGCAGAACTGCCCACTTGATGGCATGGCATTATTACTCTCATCCATTTCTACGATGGAATTGTTAGGATCAACAAGAATACCCCAATACCAGCAACCATCTGCTAGATTAGATGGGATACCAAGATTGATCGTTCCTGACCAAGAACCACTCTGCGCAATGGTACCGGTTACATCCGAACCAACAAGCACATCGTTACCCGTACCACTAATCGATGAATCACTGGAAAGATAGATGCTGTAATCGACATTACTGGCATCCTCCATTCCGGTGTTTGAAATTTGAACGGATACTTGGGCAGTCCCCCCTCGAACTCCGGATGCAGGGCCAGAAACAGTCGTTGGTTCTAAATCAGGTCCACAATCTATTACTGTCAATTGAGCACTGTTTGTAGCCAAGATGTTGTTGTTTTCATTGGATTCTGTAATGTAATCTCCATAATCAACGTAAAGACCAACATAATATGTTCCTGGTGTGATACTCATCGGTAGTGTAGCCAACATACTCGTATGAGTATAGGAAGGAACATTGGCAGTTCCACTGGCATACCCAAGAGATGTACCGGTATAGATTGCTGAAGCAGAGTTCCCTGTCGAAACCAGCGCTTCATAGTAGTGGGAGCCGGCATTATCCGTACCCAAATTTGTCACACTCAATGTAAGGTAAATATCTGAACCTTCGCAAACTTGGCGATAACCCGAATCAACTGAAATTGATGTTGCCTCCAAATCGTAATCTGGAACGGAAATGTACACTGAGTTCCCAACTTCGACATTGTTTGTCTCATCGCCTTCCGTCACTCGACTGGTGGAATCCACTATGATTCCAAAATAGTAGGTTCCTTGGGCCAAATTGCCAGGGAGGGATGTACTAAATGTTCCACTTCGAGATGAACCCCCTGATATGCTGTTTGCCTGTTGAGTTGAACCTAATTTCGTATCACTGGTTGAGATTGTTGAATCAGTTGAAAGGTACATCTCCCAATAGAACCACCCAGATGTATCGTCTCCTATATTTTCGATTCTCCAAGTGATACTAACTTGTTGACCGGCTTGGGCTGAAGTTGGTCCGGACGGATTGTCTGGAATCAAGTCAGCTGGTTCTTCAATATCAATCCTTGAACTTGATGAGACTATGTTGTTGGTTTCATCCAATTCGTTAACTGTATCTCGATTATCAGCAACCATCCCAAGATAATGGTAACCAGAATTCATTCCAGTCGGGATGGTTACGCTGTATTCGTAACCTGATCGGTAGGACCCGCCACTAATTGAACTCACACTGAATTCGTCCACAAAGACATCCGAAGTAGTAATTGTAGAATCGGTTGAGAGATACAACTTCCAATGAAAAGAACCCGAATAATCAGTTCCAACATTGTCTATTCTATACTGAACTGTAATAGTATCTCCCATAGTGACCGAGGATGAAGACGTACTGACTGAGGTAGCCTCAATGTCTGGCAAATCTTCCTGAAGAGTTATTTGACCGCATGTTCGAACATTGTTTGATTCACTCGACTCATCTACATCGGAGTTCACATCTAAGATATAACCCCAATAATATGTTCCAGCATTCATGTTTGAAGGTATTCGATTACTACTAGAAAGCGAGTCTGTACGATAGTTTCCAGATGAAAGACTGCTCGAGTATTGATCACTACCAACTTGCGTGTCGCTCGTTGTAATTGTGGCATCTGTCGACAAATACATGGCCCAATCAAATGAACCCGTGGATTGACCATAACTATTGGATGCATCATTTTCATATTGAATAGATATCGAGGAATCGAGATAATCGCCAATGGTACCAGTTGATGGCGTGGAACACGAAGAAGAGGTAGTTCTGGGCACGAGATCTGGCAACTCGTAAATCCGAGCTCGCCCCGAATCATAATCGTCGTTGTTACTCTCATCAGATTCGCTGACTTGACCATTGATGTCAACAATCATTCCGACATAGTAATAGCCACCAGTAATCGATGATGGGATGGTTACCGATTTGGTTGAAGAACGTGTACTACCGGATGAAATACTAGATTGGGACCAAGTATCCAACTGAATATCACTCGTTGTAATCGTGGTATCTGTTGAAAGATAAAGGCCCCAATGGAATGAACCTGAAGATGAATCCCCATCATTCTTGATTCGAGTGCTGATACTCTTGGTATCGCCAGCATCAGCTGAAGTCCAAGATGCTGAAAGATAGTCAACCGTAAGATCTGGACCACTTCGACCGACCGTATTCATCGAAATCTCTGTTGTGCTAATCTCTTCGACCTCAGAGGCCGGAGCCAAGGCCAACAATAATGAAAAAAGTGCCAAAAGCACGGCGAATCGAATCGTGGTTGCTCTCGAGACCATGGTCGCTCCCCGTAACGGTTGTTGGCCCTATATCTTGTGGTGGGCCTATAAGGCCCAATTTTTCGGTCATATTGATGAACGGTGACGAGAAGGACTGCATATGGACGATAGTCAGGTCTTGCGAAATATCGCAAGTTCGGTGATTTTGACTATGCACCAAATTCCACAAATTAATCACCTGCCAATAGAAGAATTGCACCGTATACCATTGGGTAAATTACGAAAAGATGCAACACGCCTTCATGCTGTTTGTAGATATCGGAAAGGCATCTCAAAAGAGCAAATCCGAGGCCCAGAAGATGTCCGATGCGTCGATTTACACCCTGAAGCAACGCCAGTTCAATGGGAGGAATATGCCAAATTTCTTCTTTATCATGAATTTCTCCACGCGTTGGGTTTTACTGGACACGATAGGACATTTCGGACACTAGAAGCATTGTGGCCAAATAAGGAGGCAATCGGCATGGGTGCTTCTTTCTCCGCCCATCTTCGGAGGAGAGGAGCAAAGTGGGCCTGGACCTGTCCCAAGTGTGCTAAGGAACATCTACGTTCTAAGAGAGGGAAGGGGCGATATCGATGCAGGGATTGTAGAGTCACTCTGATTGATGTGCCATATCAAACTTCTAGACCCAACACATAAGCATCTGATTGGGTAGCAACATGCATGAGGTGCTGGGCCATCATCTGCGGTCTAGCCCTTCTGCTTATTTCTACTAATCCAGCACTCGTTACTGCAGAGTTGTCAATGGACGATGATTCGTTGAATCTTGTTTGTTCAGACGACAATTGCTCATTGTTTGGTGATGCAGTTGGAGATCTGAAAATTACAAATGAAGAAAGAGATGCGAACCCTGCTCAACCAGTAAATGTCGAATTAGATTTTCCAATGCGTCCCGAACAAATCAGTGTCAGTTTGCTACCAAATACGATCGAGCATTTGATTATCGATTTTCGTATTCTTGAAGATGGTGCCGGTATTACTCGACCTGAAATTCAGGTTGAATTGGAAATTGGTCCATCTATCAATTCGTGGACCATGTCTCCTCCTTCTGCCAATTTAGGAGCTCAAACACCCTACATTCTAGAGGGTGAAGAATTGGATTTATCTCAAGGTCGGATACTTTCTCCATCAGATAGTGTTACTCTCAGGTTGTCATTTGAGATTAATCAACCTATAACTTGGGAATTGTATCTTGCAGGGAGCTCTGAATTGAAAATACCCATTGAATGGAGCATTAATTCTGAGCAAGAAAATATCGATGAACCAACTAGTTTAACTGAGCCTCGTTCAATCTCGTTGATCGGCACGACCACTTTTGGGGGTTTAATGAGTTCAGATGTCGACTGCTTCAAATTTGATGTAGATGAACAACTAGAGTCGTTAACCGTCACAATAGAATGGGATCAAACACCTGTCGAAGTAGAACAATCACATTCAACACCGGATTTCTGGAATGAACAGCAAGAGTCCGAAGGGCAACCCGAAATTCGAACTAGGTTCGAAGGGGATGTAGTGGTCTATGAATATCGATGGATTGAACCAGACAGTGGTAGCCATACATTGTGTTGGACTGGTGAAGAAAATCGCTACCAAACATACAGTTTCACTGGAACTGAGATACTCAAAGGCGTCGGTAGTGTATCTCCTGAAGAATTCACAGGTGATGCGACATGGGTAGTAGGAACCTCAAACATTGGGGACTCTGAAAAGGCTAGTGCAACATCGGGTGCAGGTATAGTCACCATGGTGTTTGCTAGTGTTGGAATATTATCTGCAATATCTGGATTTATGATGAATTTATCGTCTCCTTGGCTGCCTAGGTTTTTCCTTCCTCTTGCGATGATTCTGCTACTTATTGGGGGGATTTTATCTCCAGCAGTCTCGATCTCAAATGAATCACCATACCCTGGTGAATTAACCATTGATGAGTTGCTCGATGAAAGATTAGACCGAGTACAAATGGGTATTACATTCGGTGAAGAGGGACAGTATGGACCCCAATATTATGGTGGTTTCATGGGTGTTTCTGAAGGTGAAAGATTACAGTTGATATTGAGTATTGACAAGGTTTTTCCAACACCAGATGGAAGGTGGCAAATAGTTGCTGAAGAATTAGATGGCATCGACTTGGACAGACTTATTTTCACTAAATTGGACGATGGTTTATTGACTGATTCTGACGAAGTTAAATTCATTCTAAGAGCTGGTAGATTATTAGCACTTGATTTGCTATTGTTAGAGGCACTTCTTATCGTCGATGAAAAACCAAGAGGTGATGTCGTTCATATCGATTGGAATATGGTTGCGGATGAAGGGTTAGGTTCGCTGAGTGCCCCAGTTTGGATTAGTCGACCTGATTCAATTTCAGAAGACGAGTGGGGATCAGTGATAGAGACTGTCAAGCCAGAGTTATTGTCAGTGTCGTATTGTGATTGTGGAATTGATGCAATGGAACTTTCCATTCGACATAAAGAAGTAGATGTGAATCAATTGATTTCACCCGGAGGAATTCAAACTTCTAACGGCTTAATACCATACGATTTTGCAATTACCGTACTCGGGTTTATGGTACTATTATCTGCATTAGTTATAGAGCGGGAAAGAAGAGATACTGGACTAGAAATTGCCCAAAAAATGTTAGGAGAATAATCACTCTTCTTCATCATTTTCTTCAGGAATATAATCAAGCATTTCATCAAGCATCTTGCGTTCCTCATCATCCAAGTCGTGATCCCTAAGGGCTTCAACGATGCGGTCAAGTTGCTGTTCGGTGAGACCCAATGGACGTGCAGCACCTACAATTAGGTCAAGTTCTGCTTCAGATACATGGTCATCATCCAATGCTGATTCAATTGCAGCACGTGTGGCCATCCTAGCAGCACTCCTCTCTGGAACCTGAAGAACTCTGGCCAGAGCAATCAGTTCAGCTAATTCTTCTTCTGTCAAAATCCCATCAGCATATGCCATTTCATATGCATTATACAGTAGCTGTTGATATTTATCAGGATGAAGTAATACGTCACGAATTAGGGCATAATCAATATTAGAGTCTGTCGAATCCATCTCTAAACGAACTATTGATGAACGAACTTCTTTTAGCAGCATGTCCTTCATCCCATGTCCTAATAGAATCAAACCCATAGAGACCACTGCGGCACCTAACCATTGCATAACACTCGTGTCAAATAATCCACCTGGATTGAACAATTGGTGTATGCCCATGGTAATCATCGCAGCACCCATTGCAACCTCAAACCAATCGTTGATATCAGGGTCATCGTCAAAGAGAGAAAGGCGGGATGCCAGTACGTCATGAGAGCCGTCAGGGTCTGCCATCGACCACTCTTAGAACACGAGAGCACTTCACACTTCCGCGCAGCCAGACCCCTATGCTTTTGAGCGGTGGACATCACTCATTGTGCATGGTCGAGGAGGTACACATGCTGGATCTCCCGGAAAAAGTAATTCAATTACTAACAAATAAATGGGGTATTGAGCGCCTACACCCACCTCAAGCGAGCGCTACACCTATCGCATTGTCTGGCCGGAATTTGTTACTTGCCATACCAACAGCTAGTGGGAAGAGTTTGGTGGCTTATCTAGCAATGTTCAAAAAATTGCTAGTTGATGCGCCGGGAAGTCAGGCTTTCTACTTGGTTCCACTAAAAGCACTTGCAACAGAAAAGGTGGATGAACTTCGCGAAGCCGGGAAAGAACTTGGACTCAAAGTGGGTATTGCTGTTGGCGATAGAGTCGGAGAAACTGTTTCACTGGATGATGCAGATATTATTGTAGCAACAAGTGAAAAGTTCGATTCCCTATTGCGAAATCGTGATGATTTACTAAGTAAAGTTAGTATTGTAATAGCTGATGAAGTGCACCTGATACACGATCGTTCACGCGGCCCTACGATGGAAATTAATCTAGCAAGAGTACGGCATGAACGACCCGATGCACAAATTATTGCCCTCTCTGCAACTATAGGGAATGCTGAGGAGATCGCTGAATGGCTAAACGCCGAACTAGTTGTTTCGGATTGGAGGCCTGTAGTTTTACGATATGGGACTGTATGCAACGGTCTTGTTGAACCAAGATTACAAGTCGGTCCTAATGTCGAGAAGATCAAACTACCCCCTCCCATTGAATTGAAAGATGAAGGAGATGAACTCAGGAATATACTCATTTCAACCATCAATGAAGATGGGCAAGTACTCATATTCCGGGGTACACGAAGATATGCCGAAGGAAGTGCGAGCAAACTTGGCCAATGGCTATTTGGAAGAATGCAGAAATGGAACAAAGAGGAAATTGAACGACCCGATGGAATGCAGGTCGAGCAACGCCTAGAAGAATTAGCAAAACTTGCTCGTGAAATAGAATCTGGAGAAGAAACTACTGCTATGGCTGAGAAACTTGCAGAATCAATCAGAGGTGGTGTTGCATTCCATCATGCTGGACTAACCACCAATCATCGTAAGTTAATTGAAAATGCATTTAGAGAACGAATTCTGTTCGCTATTTGCGCTACCCCTACACTTGCGGCTGGTGTTAATTTACCCGCTCGTAGAGTTGTTGTTCGAGATCTTACTAGATGGGAGGATGGGTTAAGTCGACCACTCCCCAGAATGGAAGTGCATCAAATGCTGGGTCGGGCAGGAAGGCCTCGCTATGATCCCACGGGAGATGCATGGTTAATTGCCAAAAACCTTGAACATGCGGATGAACTTGAGGCCATGTATTTCCTACAAGAACCTGAAGCCGTTGATTCAAAACTCGCAGCAGAACCTGCGATGAGAGTCCACGTCCTTGCAGCAATCGCCACTGGAGGGCAACGCAACAGAGATTCATTAGGCGGATTTTTCAAACAAACATTTCTCGGCCATCGGATTTTAAACGATGAATTGCAACAGCGAATTGATGAAATCATTCAATGGCTTGTAGAAAATAAATTTATTGAACGAACGGGAGAAGATGCCGCAATCTTAGAACGAATCTCAAATATGGATTCTAAGTTCGTGGAGGATGACTGGGATGATGAAGTTCCGAAGTGGGCAAAAAGTGCTCAAAATATCGGGGGTGTTGAACTTGTTGACTTTATTGAGAAGAAACCGCGACCAAAACGGCCCGCTGTAATCGGTTTTCAAACTGCAACTAAGGTCTCGGAATCCTTGACTAAAGATATACATCCGGACTCTCCAGCAATGACATATATCGCTACACCATTTGGAGAAAGAGTGAGTCGACTCTATCTCGATCCATTATCAGGTTTGATACTAAGAGAGGGTATTCTCCAAGCAAGAAAAATATTGTGCAGGGTTATTGATGATAGATCGATATCTCCTTGGGCGTTATTGCACCTAGTATGCTGCACACCTGACTTCCCACCATTGTGGCCTACTGGAAAACAAATGCAGATCATGGCGGAACAAGGAGAAATTATGTCTGATCAAAATTTGTTAATCCCATTAGAATTACAGGACTTGGGATATTCTCCAGAAGTTGAAAGTATGACGAAAAGTGCATGGACACTTGTTCAATGGATTGAGGAAGATTCTCTTCGTGATATTGAGCGGAAGTTGGGGGTCGCACCAGGGGACTTACGCGTGAGAGTTGATCACGCAAATTGGTTACTGAACGCAGCACGGCAGATTTGTGCAAACAATGGAGATATCGATCCACTTCTGGTAAATTCCGATGCGGACTTGCTATCAATGCTAGATATTATGCGAAAGAGGGTGAGCAATGGATGCAAAGAGGATCTACTCTCACTAATAGCTATTCGCGGAGTAGGGCGTGTCAGGGCAAGAACACTAGCTAATCATGGATACAGATCTGCTTTGGAAGTTAGTAGAATTACCAAGGGTGCAGCTCAGAAATTGGCGGATGAAAGGGGTTGGAGTCCACAATTAGTTCAGAACATTGTGGACTCTTCACAAAGAGCGATTGAGAGCAGACGATGATTTCCGCACGATTATGACTCATGAAGAAGTCGCAACAATATGACTCGTACCCCTTATCCTTGTTGGGGGTTAAAATTGCCTGAGGCAATAGATGAACCTGGTGAAGTAGTTTCATTATTACTAAAATGGCGAAAAGATGACTCCTGGCTATTACTTGGTGGACCTGCAGCAGTCAGCAATGAACAACTTTGGACGGCGTGGTTAGCACTAACCTCAAGATTTGCTAATTCAAACATGAGGGCAAATACAAAAGACGCTGAATTTCTGAGACTGATTTCTGGAACTCACCAAATTCGGATAGGTTTCGAACGGGCGGGATTGCAACAAGGTGATTCAAAGATTTGGTTAATTCATCTTCCCGACATGGAAAACAAAGATATCAGGAATCGTGAATGGCCTAAAATAAACAGAAATGAATTAGATCAAGAAGCGAATCGCCTAATGAATGTCTTCAATGCAACACTTGTACCTCATTCTCCAATGCCTGTAGAGGAAAGTGTGGAAAGGCTGCAACTTACATTAGAAAGTGGACATGGGAGTGATTGCCAAGCAATAACACGTGCTGCAATAGCACATATTGCACTTGCAGATTTCAACTAATATTCCAAAGTGAAATTGAGAGAAACCCCTTATGCTCTAGCCTACCCGCAGCATTCAATGGCGAAACATCATGCATGGAGAACCTGTGTCGATTGTGGCATACGATGTACACCAATGAATTTCGTAGATGTTGATTCAAAACGGATTTGTCTTGCATGCTGGACAGAGAAAAATAATCCCGAACACCCGGAAATGAAGGCCATTATTGAGAAAGTTGAGGCAGAGGTTGAAGTATGGCGATGTCAAAAATTCACACGGGATGAAAATGGCTTACCAACTGGTCCGAAATCAACTCGTTCACAAGGCAAGCGTGTCAATAATCCCTGAGGCATAATTATGTCACCCCTTGAGGATATAGACGCAACCAATTGGTCCGAATTGGAACCGCAATATCGGGGATTTTTGGAGCGCGAAATTGGTTCTGCAGAAGAACTCGAAAAATGGTTAATTGAACTAGGGGAATTCGATGCATATGTCAGTGAAACCGGTGCAATGCTTTATGTCAATATGACCTGTGATACAGAGGATGAAGATATCAAAAAAGCATATTTTGATTTTGTCGATAAAATACAGCCTGAATTGGCAATAATGGGTGACCTCCTAAACCGCAAATTGGTGGATTGTCCATATTCGGACGAACTGGATGATATCGAATACAAAGTACTGCTGCGAGATACAAGAATGGATTTACAATTATTTCGAGAGGAAAATATTCCGCTAAGCACGGAACTCACCAAACTTGGTGTTCGTCACAAGGAAATTTCTGCGGCAATGACTGTCGACTTTGATGGTGAAGAACGAACTATGCAACAGATGGGGAAATACCTTCAAGTCAATGAAAGAAATACTAGAGAATCTGCATACAAAGCAGTGGGTAAACGGCGTTTTGAAGATGCGGAAGAAATGGATGAAATCTATGAAGAAATGATCAAATTACGCCACAAAATCGCATTGAATGCAGGATATAGCAATTATCGGGACTACATTTTCGATGCAAAACATCGATTTGACTACACGCCTGCAGATTGTGAATCATTCCACGATGCTGTAGAATCAATTTGTGTTCCTCTGATGAGAGATATAGACGAAGAACGGCGGAAAATCCTCGACCTAGATTCACTTAGGATGTGGGATTTAGGGCATGATGTTCGTGGGAGGGCGCCATTGAAACCATTTGAGAAAGTCGAGGAGATGGTTGCTGGTACTAGCAGAATGTTTCACAGGTTGTCACCAGAACTGGGCTCTTTTTTTGATTCGCTTAGAGATGGGACCAGTCTAGATTTAGACAGTCGTAAAGGAAAAGCACCAGGTGGATATCAACTACAACGCGATCATAGTAGAAAACCGTTTATTTTCATGAATGCCACGGGTTTGCAGCGTGATTTAGAAACTATGGTGCATGAAGCAGGGCATGCATTCCACTCAATCTATGCGGATGAGCTGCCATTGATTGAGTATCGAAGCGCGCCTTTGGAATTTTGTGAAGTTGCAGCAATGTCAATGGAAATGCTGACCTATGATTTCCTCGATGAGTTTTATTCGGAAGAAGATGCAAATCGAGCTGTTCGGGAGCACCTAGAAGGTGTAGTGTCAATTCTCGCTTGGATTGCAACAATTGATGCGTTCCAGCATTGGATTTACACCAATCCTGAGCATACTCGAGAACAACGCCACAATAAATGGTTAGAAATTGGTGATCGATTTGGTTCGGTATTGGATTGGTCGGGTTTTGAAGAATGGCGAGCAATTGGCTGGCAAAAACAGCTTCACTTATTCTCATATCCTTTCTATTACATCGAATATGGGATTGCACAACTTGGTGCTATGCAATTATGGCTCCAATATCGAGAAAACCCGAAAGTCGCTCTTGAAAATTATGCCAAATCCATGCGTTTAGGGGGCTCTAGACCCTTGCCAGCCCTCTTTGAAGCAGGGCAGATGGATTTTGATTTCGGAAAATCTACAGTAGAGAGACTGATTTCTGCTGTTCGAAATGAATTAGAGAATCTCCCAGCATAAGTAGCACCGACGGCACAGGATGTGGATGGGAAGGACATCCAGTGCCGCCGATCTACGGGCCTATACTTCAATCGCGTAGGCCTTCTGCCGTGACGAAGAATTTCGCTTCACCCTCTGGCAGATTAGGTGAGTCTACAAGGCGTGCAATTCGTGAACCTGCCTTCGATTTTCTAAGGTACAAACGGAATGTTGATGCGTGGCCAACAATATGTCCTCCAACGGGCTTGGTTGGGTCCCCCCACATAGCATCCGGTTTGGAATGTACCTGGTTAGTAACTAGAACCATGGCGTTATTCACATCTGCCATTTTCTTCAACTCCTTCATATGGCGATTGAGCTTTTGCTGACGATCAGCCAGCATTCCTCTGCCAAGATATTCTGCACGGAAGTGTGCGATTAAGGAATCAACGATAATCAACTTGACATCTATGTTTTTTGATGCCCTTTGAATCTCGTCAACAAGTAACATTTGATGTGCAGAGTTGTAAGCACGCGCAACATGGATTCTTTCAAGAGCTACATCCGGATCTAGTCCCACTCCCCTTGCCATTTGGGCGATTCTCTCAGGACGAAATGTATCCTCTGTATCGATGTAGAATACTTCCCCATCAAGGCCGCCTTGTTCTCGTGGTAGCAGGCAGTTAACTGCGAGTTGGTGCCCAACTTGTGTTTTACCACTACCGAACTCGCCATACACCTCGCAAATCGATTGTGTTTCAAAGCCTCCTCCAAGCAATTCGTCAATCGATGCGGAACCACTTGTCAATTTTAGCACCTGTCGTCGTCTATCGAGTAAAGAAGTACCTGAAACGAATCCGCCAATGTTTGCCATTTTCTTTGCTGAACTAATTATTTTGGATGATACTGCTTCACCCAATTCTGCTGCATCCGCAAGTGCACGGGGACTCATTACTGCTATTGCAAGTAATTCATCAAATCCAGCTTCACGGAGTTTTTCTGCGGTTGCTGGGCCTACACCAGGTAGATCTTCTACCGTTAATTCGGGTTCGCTGGCTTCGATTACGACGACCTCCTCGCCATCCTCGGTAACTGTTTCGGTCTTTGTTGTCTTCTTTCCTGTGCTCATATTTTCACCTGTTCTGTAAACTGCCCTCGACAGCCGTAGTATATGAACCAACGAAGGACAGTGTTGGAATTATTACTGGTTTTTTTGCGCTCCTGTAGCCTCGCAGTATACCATTTTTACACTTTCACTTTACATTCATCACTTTCACAATGTAGCGTGAATTATTGGTAGCGGGTGATCGATTTGAACGATCGGTCTCCGGGTTATGAGCCCGACGAGATAACCTGGCTACTCCAACCCGCTGGTCATTCGTGTCTGGTACCCCTATTTCAAGGACTCCGCAAGTACAGAAGGCTCATTGAGTGGTTGCGCCGGCAGGTCGTTGATGTCAGGCAACCTACTCGTTCAGAATGCGATGATGGTTCTCCCTGATGGAATAGTTGAAGGGGATTTGCGCGTGGTTGAGGGTTTGATTGAAACCGTTGCACATCAAGGTGGATTGCAACCACGAGAAGGGGAATTTGTGATAGATGGAACCGGATTACATCTGTTACCCGGTGCAATCGATCCGCATGTCCACTTCCGAGAACCAGGAAATCCCGAAAAGGAGGACCTAGAAAGTGGCAGCCGTGCCGCAGCTGCTGGCGGGATTACTGCATTTCTTGATATGCCGAACACTATACCAAATGCAACCAATCGTGCGGCACTGGAGGCAAAAATCGATTCTGCTGCAAAAAAAACGGTGACTCACTACGGTTTCTTTATTGGAGCTACAACAAACAATGTATCTGATTTACAAAGTATTGAAGGAATGGAGGGAATATGTGGAATCAAGATATTCATGGGCAGCAGTACAGGGGACTTGCTAGTACACGAGCAAGAACACCTTGAGGAAATCTTCGCTAATACTGGTGGCATTATTGCAACACATGCTGAAGATGAAGAGAGGTTGCAAATGCGTATTTCTGAGTTTAAGCATAGAACTGACATCGCGGCTCATGCAGAATGTCGTGATGTAGAATGTGCTTTAATTGCAACAAAAAGGGCTGTGGCTTTGGCGAAAAAACACAATCATCGGCTCCACATCGTGCATCTAACCAGTGCTGATGAAGCCGATTGGTTGGCGTCAAACAAAGGTGAACTTGTCACCACCGAAGTATGTGTCCAGCACCTAACTTTCGATCAAAATGATGTTGAAGAACGTGGGGTAAGAGTACTCATGAATCCGCCTATTCGTTATATTGAGGATAAAGAGACTCTGTGGAAAAGACTCAAGGATGGTACGATTGATTGTGTTGTAACAGACCATGCACCACATACACTCGCTGCAAAGGCAATTGGGTTTCCAAAGGCTCCTGCAGGGATGCCTGGAGTCGAAACTTCTCTACCTCTAATGCTCACACACGCGATGGATGGAAAGTGCAGCGTGTCCGATGTCGTTAGATGGATGTGCACCGGTCCCGCCAAGGTGTATGGAATTGGAAACAAGGGTTCACTCATCGAAGGTTATGATGGAGACTTAGTGCTGGTTGATTTAGAAACTCGACGGATCATAACAGATGATGACACTTGGACCAAGGTCGGATGGACCCCCTATGTGGGAATGGAATTAACTGGACTTCCCA
>MDTG01398273.1_pt1 | contig 16812 bp, 10 predicted proteins | sample 811421 | NCBI WGS metagenome assembly MDTG01 (sample SAMN05326645, study PRJNA326480) | marine metagenome | isolation source: seawater | place: Pacific Ocean: South East | collected 2011
GAGAATGGATTTTGATTCAGAGGTCAAAGAAGATGCTTTTTTTAATTATGCTAAACTAAGCTATGATATTGGAAACCCATATAAATCACCTCCAAAAATTCTAATTAACTTTTTAGATACGTATCCAAAACACAAACATGTTGAATTAATTGGAGAACTGTTGGTAAGCTCATATACCAAAGAAGGAAATTATTTAGCTGCGATTGAAATTCTAGAAGGAAAAAGTGGATATAAAAATAATAGAACCCTCAAAAAGGTTCTTTTGCTTCAGGCAATAGTTGAGTTTAAAAAATCAAAATTCAATCAATCTAGTAGCTTGTTAAAAAAAGCCCTAAAAATTAATAAAAATGATTTTTTTCAAGCTTATAACTTTTATTGGTTAGGACGATCTGAATACGAAAGAAATCAATTTGACAGTGCATTAGAATATTTCAAAGAATTTAAAAAGCATCCTGATTTTAAATCCGTTGATTCTTACAAAAGAATCGAATATGATATTGGATATGTATATTTTAAACTTGGCGAATACTCTTTTGCATTAAAAGCCTTTGATAATTTTGATACTCAAAACAGCTCTTTTGATTCTACCTATCAAAGAGATACTTTTTTAAGGAAGGGTGACTGTTCTTTTGCGATGAAGGAATATTGGTCTGCAATGGAATCATACAATAAAGCAATTGCTATTGATGAAAGAAAAGGAGCTTATCCGAGTTTTCAAAAAGCAATTAGTTATGGTTTTGTTGATCGGAATCTTAAAAAAATACAAACGTTGTTGTTGCTTGAAAAACAATATCCCAAGGATCCCCTCTTGGACGATGCACTTTACGAATTGGCTTCTGCATTTAGCAGAGAAAATAAATTTAATCAGGCTATTGCAACCTATAATCGGTTATTAAATAAATTTGATACAAGTCCATACAAAGCACAAGCTGCATTAAATAAAGGTTTAATTCTTTACAATATCGAAAGATTTGACTTAGCACGTGAGGTTCTAGAAAATGTGGCAGTTACTTTCAGGCGGTATGCTGTTGCACAACAGGCAGTGAGAACACTAAGAGAAATAGCAGTTGATCAAGGCAATGTTCTAAATTTTAGTCAATGGGTTCGATCTAATGGATTAACAACTTTTACTGACATTGAACTTGAAAAGACAGCTTTTGTTGCCGCTGAAAAAAGGTTTTTAGAGGGAAATTCAAATGCTGCTGAACGTCTTCTTAAAGAATATTTAGAAAATTATCCACAAGGAATCTACTTCATAAGTGCAACCTATTATTTAGGAGAACTTTATTATGAAAAGCAAGATTTTAAAAATGGTCAAATAGCCTATTCAGAATTAATAAAAGGTCCGGTCAATATTTACACTGAAAAGGCTTTAGTTCGTTTAATAAGTCTATATAAAATTCAATCTCAATTAGACCAAGCTTTACCCTATTTGGAAAAACTAGACTCAATTGCTTCGTTACAAGAAAATAAACGTTTTGCAATACTCAACCTAATGCATGCATATTATCTAAAGGCAGACTATTTAAAAACATTAACCTTTACAGACCGTGTGCTAAAACTTTCCAACTTAGAGTCAAGCCTCCAGTGGGATGCATTGACGTTAAAAGCCAAATCAGCCATAGCAACTAATGACTCCATCACAGCTGCAAATACTTACAAGCAATTGGAGTCTGCACCACAGTCAAATATTGTTGCTGAAGCACTATTTTTTAGTGCTTTTCAGTTGAATAAAGAAAAACAATATGAGCAGTCTAATAAACTTATCGGTAAAATTGCTCAATTAGGAAGTGCAACTGGGATATGGAATGTAAAGGCACTATTACTGCTAGCAAAAAATTATTTTGAGTTAGACGACGGTTTTCAAGCAATATTTGTTTTGGAATCTATAATTGAAAATTTCGATTCCTACCCGGATGAAATTGCTGCTGCTAAAAAGTTATTAGTAAAGTATAATTCGATAGAGAAAGATGCAGCAAATGAAGTCAAGTAAACGCATCTACTATTTCTTAATCATTGGACTTGCGGGCTGTTTTATGCAAGCTCAAGAAAAAGAAGCTCTTAAGATTCAAGAAGTATTGGTGGTGAAGTCTTATACACCTAGTTTATCAGATGTCTTTAAGATTAAAGATGGTCCCCAAATTCCAGACAGTCTCAAGACTAAAGGAAAAGTTTTGAAATTTAATATTAAACCTATTCCCGTTGTCTCTACCTTCGAGCCCAACAAGGCTAGTCCGCTTAAACTAAAAAGGCGATCTTATTCACCCCCATTCAATACTTTTTTTAGCGGAGGTATTGGTTCAATGAGTCAGCTGTATGCAAATATTTCGAGTGTTATAGAGCTAGATCGTTATCAGCGGTTTGGACTAAATTATTATCGAGATGGTTTTGATGGTGATATAGGGAATTATTTGTTCAAAAGCTCACAGGGATTCAGTCAATATGGAGCTCATCATAATTTAAGAAGTTCTAATTACAACGCTAACACTCAAATTAAATTTACTATTCAAAAGAATAATTATTTTGGATTGTATGATCGTAACTGGGACAATTTCTTAATTGCCACTATAGATCCTCAAATCAAAAGAAACTATTTTAAATTTAGAACTTACTGGGATTGGTTTGATTCTTTATTGAGAAGTTTAGCTTTTCAGGCTAATATTACCTCAGATAATTTTAGCTCATCTGAACAACAATTGGCACTAGAATCAAATTTTGTTATTCCATTAGCAGGAGGAAAAATCAAAGCCTTAGCAAAATTAAAAGGATTAAATACATCTTTTGCAACTCCTTTTTTTAAAGATCAAAATCAAGATTTTTTTCAAGGAATGGGAAATATTGTATTTCAATGGTTTTATATTGAAAATGATTTAAAACTCAAAATTGGTGGCGGTTTAGCTTATATTGAAGGTGATAATACTCTTAAGAATAAATTAAATTATTATCCAAAGTTAGAGATTTTTTACAATAAAAGAGATAGTTCAATTTCACCTTACTTTTCAGCAAATGGTGGTGTACGTTTAAATAGCTATCGCGAATCAGCTTTATATAATCCCTATTTAGCCCCAATTACTGATTTGAGACCACGTTTCAATAAATATAATGCCAGATTAGGAATTCGTTCAAGTCTATCTTCCATATTGAATTTTGATTTTAATTTCATTTTTGACCAAGTAGAAAATTATCTTTTTTATCAACGATTGCCAATAAATATATTAGGTGATTTTGAATCTTACAACCTATCAAACTCTTTTGAAAATAAATTTTCTAATCTAGATTTATATGGATTTAGCGCAAAATTTAGAATTGATTTAGCAAAAAATAATTTTATACAATTTGAAACCGCTTATCGCCATTTTGATCAGTCAGACGATCAAATATTATTAAACATCCCATCATTAAGTATGAATTGGAAAAGTCAATTTAGTTATATGGATGTGATTACATTATCATTTAATGGTGAGCTTTGGGGAGAAAGATCTGCTAATCAACACATCAAATCTCTCGAATTTTTTGGATCAAATATTGAACCTGAGAAATTTACTTTACCATTATTTTTTAGGTCAACAGCTCATCTAACGATCAAACTTAACGATCAGTTTGACACATTTATTAAGGGAAGATTTTCTAATAGTGAAATTCATGGCCAATGGGGTTTTTATGAAGAACCTTCATTATTATTACTTGGAGGAATAACGTATAAGTTTAATTTTCAGTATTAAAAAATTAAAATTTTGAATAAAAACAAATTTGAATGAAATAACGGATTTTCATTACATTTGCCAAGTTTATTATTAATCATCAAAATCACTTAATTAACATGAAATTTAATAAGTATGTTATTTTAATAATCATTGTATTTGTTGTTCTATTGACATCATGTCAAAATAAAGTTGATCTTATTGTTCACAATGGCAATGTTTACACCATTGGCGAATTAATTCCTAAAGCCACTGCATTTGTTGTAGATGATGGAATATTTGTTGATGTTGGTGGTGATGAACTTTTAAAAAAGTATAAAGCTAAAAGAATCTTAGACCTTAAGAGCCTTCCGGTATATCCAGGTTTTATTGACTCTCATTGTCATTTATTAAATCTAGGTCTTAGTTTACAACAAGTTGATTTAGTGGGAACAAAAAGTTTTGATGAGGTTTTAGATCGTATAAATCGTTTCAGTAATAAAAGGAAGCTAAAGGCTATTGTTGGTAGAGGATGGGATCAAAATGATTGGAACCTGAAACACAATAAATTACCAAATAAAAATGAATTGGATTCATTGTATCCTGATATTCCCGTGGCATTACGAAGAATTGATGGACATGCAATGCTAGTTAATCAAGCGGCTTTAGATTTAGCTGGAATTACTTACGAGACCGAAATCTCTGGAGGAAAAATAGTAAAAGAGAATGGAAAATTGACTGGAGTACTTATAGATTCCCCAATTAAATTAATAAATAGAGTACTCCCTCAACCAACTAAAAATGAAAAAATTAAAGCACTTTTAGATGCAGAACAAATTGCATTTACTAATGGCCTCACAACAGTCTCTGTTGCTGGGTTAGATAAAGATGATATCTTTTTAATTGATAGTCTTCAAAGGAAAGAATTATTAAGAATACGAATTTATGCGATGATTTCTAATTCCCCTGACAATATGGAATATTATTTGAAATCGGGTCCATACAAAACAAATAAATTAAATGTGCGTTCTTTTAAAGTATATGCTGATGGTGCATTAGGTTCTAGGGGTGCTGCCTTAAAAGATCCTTACAGCGATTTAATAAATTATAAGGGCTCTTTCATTACACCAAAAGATTCTATAGAAACATTAGCATATAAATTGGCCGCTACTCCTTTTCAGATGAATACCCATGCTATAGGTGATGCTGCTAATAAAGTAGTTTTAGAAGCATATAAAAAAGCTCTTGTCCTAACTGATGACCCAAGATGGCGTATTGAACATGCCCAAATTATTGACACCGCAGACATCTCATTATTTAATCGTAAAATATTACCTTCAGTTCAACCCACCCATGCTACGAGTGATATGTATTGGGCTGAAGATCGATTGGGTAAAGACCGTCTTCTTGGGGCTTATGCATATAAATCATTATTGCTTCAATCAGGGACTATAGCTTTAGGGACAGATTTCCCAGTTGAGGATGTAAATCCTTTTAAAACTTTTTATGCTGCTACTGTAAGAAAAGACGATCAACAGTTTCCAAAGAATGGGTATCTATCTGAAAATAAATTATCTCCAATAGATGCCTTAAAAGGAATGACAATATGGGGTGCGTATGAAAACTTTGAGGATAAAGAAAAGGGATCTATAGAAATCGGAAAAGTTGCTGACTTTATAATACTTGATCGAGATATTGTTTTTGAAAATGAGAAAAGAATTCTTAAGACTCGAGTAGTTGCAACACTTTTAGATGGAGAAATCGTTTATAGCAATCGAATAAATTAGACTTCAGTTAAATATTTTAACTAATTATTTTATATAATCAATATAATATTATATTTTAAATTAAAAAAACTCTTATTTATTAATATTATTAATCATTTTCATGTTTATATTTTATTTTTTTAGTTAATAATGTAATTTTAATAAAAAAAAATATGTGTGGAATTGTATGTGCTTTTCAATTAAAGCAAGATTCAGAAAAAATTAGACCTAAAATTCTTGAAATGTCAAGAAATTTAAGACATCGAGGACCTGATTGGAGTGGTATATATAGCTCTAAAAAAGCCATTTTAGCTCATGAACGTTTGGCAATTGTTGATCCAACATCTGGTAAGCAACCTCTAATTAATCCTTCAGGTAATTTGGTTTTAGCTGCTAATGGGGAGATATATAATCATAAAGAATTGAGAGCCCCTTATGAGTCATCTTATGACTTCAAAACTCAATCAGATTGTGAAGTTATCTTGGCTTTATATGAAAACGAAGGACCTTCATTTGTGCAAAAGTTAAATGGTATTTTTTCATTTGCTATTTTTGATGAGAATAAAAACGAATTCTATATTGCACGTGATCATATGGGAATTATTCCTCTTTATATGGGTTGGGATAGTTTTGGAACATTCTACGTAGCATCTGAATTAAAAGCTCTAGAGGGTGTGTGCTCTAAAATTGAATTATTTCCTCCAGGACACTATTTTCAGAGTAAAGATTCTAAGCCACAAGCTTGGTATATGCCTAATTGGAAAGAGTTTGATAATGTAAAAAATAATTTTACTTCAGTAGAAGAACTCCATGATGCTTTATCTAATGCTGTTCATCGTCAATTGATGAGTGATGTACCTTACGGAGTATTGCTTTCTGGTGGGCTGGATTCTTCTATTACCTCTGCACTTGCGAAAAAATTTGCTGCTCATAGAGTAGAATCTAATGATAAAAAAGCCGCATGGTGGCCACAGTTACATTCTTTTTCTGTGGGCTTAGATGGCTCACCTGACCTTAAAGCAGCTCAAGAAGTAGCTAAACATATCGGAACGGTTCATCATGAAATTAAATTTACAATACAAGAAGGTCTAGATGCTATCCGAGAAGTTATTTATCATTTAGAAACTTATGACATCACTACAATTAGAGCCTCTACTCCAATGTACTTAATGGCAAGAGCAATAAAAGCTTTAGGAATTAAAATGGTTCTATCTGGTGAAGGAGCAGATGAACTCTTTGGGGGATATTTATATTTTCATAAAGCACCTGATGAAAAAGAATTTCATGAAGAAACAGTTCGAAAACTTGAAAAATTGCATCAATATGACTGCTTACGCGCTAACAAATCTTTAGCTGCATGGGGAATTGAAGGTAGAGTTCCCTTTTTGGATAAAGAATTTATTGAAGTAGCCATGAGATTAAATCCAAAAGATAAGATGATTACTGAGGATAGAATGGAAAAATGGGTCCTACGCAAGGCTTTTGAAGCCTACCTACCTCAAAGTGTTGTGTGGAGGCAAAAAGAACAATTTTCTGATGGTGTAGGTTATAGCTGGATCGACACATTAAAGGAGTTGGTTTCAGAAGAGGTTAGTGATAAACAAATGGCAAATGCACATTTTCGTTTTCCAACACAAACCCCCCAAAATAAAGAGGAATTTTATTATCGTACTATTTTTGAATCACACTTTCCAAGTGATGCCGCTGCTCTTAGTGTACCCTCTGTTCCCTCAGTAGCATGTAGTACTCCAGTTGCCTTAGCTTGGGACATTGCTTTTCAAAATCAAAATGATCCTAGTGGGCGTGCTGTTATAAGAGTACACGATCAAGGTTATGATGAGTAAAGATTTTAGAATTTTTTATTCAAATAAAATGGTCTATTTCACATACTTTTTGTTGATAACTTACCAATATCCATAAGGCTTTAGAGTCAATTTCATCCCTCTTATAATTATATTTGTTAGTCAGCATTTTGCAGGCACTAATTTTAACAATTATGAGCGAAGAAAATCAGAACAAAAATTATTCCGCTGACAGTATTCAAGCCCTCGAAGGCATGGAACATGTTCGCATGCGACCTTCAATGTATATTGGTGATGTGGGAACTAGAGGATTACATCATTTAGTGTATGAAGTAGTTGATAACTCTATCGATGAAGCTCTTGCTGGTCATTGTGATGAAATTAATGTAATTATTAATGAAGATAATTCCGTTACCACTCATGATAACGGTAGGGGAATTCCAGTAGGAATCCATAAAAAAGAAGGGGTCTCAGCTTTAGAGGTTGTGATGACTAAAATTGGTGCTGGTGGTAAATTTGATAAAGATTCATATAAAGTTTCGGGTGGACTGCATGGTGTTGGGGTTTCCTGCGTAAATGCTTTGTCAGAAAGCCTTACGGCTACAGTTTATCGAGAAGGTAAAATTTGGGAACAACAATATGAAAGAGGTAAAAGTCTTTCCCCTGTTAAAGAAATTGGTACAACTGATAAAAAAGGTACAGTTATTAATTTCAGACCTGATCCTCAAATTTTTACTCAAACTTTAGAATACAATTATGAGACCCTTTCCCTTCGCATGAGAGAATTGGCGTATTTAAACAAGGGAATAAAAATTTCCATAGAAGACAGGAGAAATAAAGATGACAAAGGAGAATTTCTATCTGAGACTTTTATATCTGAGGAAGGTTTAAAAGAGTTTATTCGTTTTTTGGATGAAACAAGGGAAGCCATAATTGGAGATGTAATCTCAATGGAAGGAGAGAAGAATGGTATTCCAGTTGAAGTAGCCATGATTTATAATACCTCTTTTTCTGAAAATCTTCACTCCTATGTAAATAATATTAATACCCACGAGGGAGGAACACACCTTTCCGGTTTTCGTAGAGGATTGACTACAACCCTAAAGAAGTACGCTGACAGTTCTGGTTTGTTAGATAAATTAAAATTTGAAATAGCCGGTGATGATTTTCGTGAGGGACTAACAGCCATTATTTCAGTAAAAGTAGCAGAGCCTCAATTTGAGGGTCAAACAAAAACCAAATTAGGAAATAGGGAAGTTACTTCAGCAGTATCACAGTCTGTTTCTGAAATGTTAGAAAATTATTTAGAAGAAAATCCCAACGATGCAAAGACTATAGTTCAAAAAGTAATTTTAGCTGCTCAAGCAAGACATGCCGCAAGACAAGCAAGAGAAATGGTTCAGCGTAAAACAGTTATGAGTGGAGGAGGCCTTCCTGGTAAACTTTCAGACTGTTCTGAGCAAGATCCTGCAGTTTGTGAAGTATTCCTTGTAGAGGGTGATTCTGCAGGGGGAACAGCTAAACAAGGACGTGATCGTAATTTTCAGGCGATTTTACCCCTTCGTGGAAAGATATTGAACGTTGAAAAGGCAATGCAACACAAAGTATTTGAAAATGAGGAAATAAGAAATATTTACACTGCCCTTGGAGTGACTATTGGAACTGAAGAAGACAGTAAAGCTTTAAACTTAGAAAAATTACGCTACCACAAAATTGTAATCATGTGTGATGCAGATGTTGATGGAAGCCATATTTCCACGTTGATATTAACTTTCTTTTTTCGCTACATGAAAGAGTTGATCGAAGCTGGCTATATCTACATAGCAACACCACCACTATATTTGGTTAAAAGAGGACAAAAGAAAAGCTATGCTTGGGATAATGATCAGCGGGATCGTTTGATGAAAGAATTCGGCTCTGGATCTTCTGTCCAGAGATATAAAGGATTGGGAGAGATGAATGCTGAACAGCTCTGGGACACTACCATGAATCCTGTTGAACGAACCTTAAGAAAAGTTACCATCGATAATGGAGGGGAAGCTGACCGTATTTTCTCAATGCTGATGGGAGATGAGGTGCCACCAAGAAGAGAATTTATAGAAAAGAATGCCATCTATGCTAAGATAGATGTGTAAAAAAATATGACCAAAAAATAAAATAAAAATTAAATATAAATAATGAAAGTAACAATTGTTGGGGCTGGAAATGTTGGAGCCACTTGTGCAGAATACATTGCCCAGAAAAGAATTGCAAGTAAAGTAGTTTTATTAGATATCAAAAAAGGTATCGCTGAAGGTAAAGCATTAGACCTTACTCAAACTGCTACCACTCTTGGTTTTAATACGAGTATAACAGGTGTCACAAATGACTATTCAGAGACTATTGGGAGTGACGTTGTAGTAATTACTTCTGGGGTTCCAAGAAAGCCTGGAATGACTCGCGAGGAATTGATAGGAATTAATGCTGGTATTGTAAAAGCTGTTTCCTCAAGTATTTTGGAATACTCGCCTGACACAATTATTGTGGTAGTTTCAAATCCAATGGATACAATGACTTACTTGGCTTTACAATCAACAGGCTTACCTAAGAATAGAATCATTGGAATGGGTGGAGCTTTAGACAGTTCTCGTTTTAAGACATACTTATCCATAGCTCTAGATAGACCTGCAAATGATATTCAAGGAATGGTTATTGGTGGGCATGGAGATACTACTATGATTCCGCTAACTAGAATTGCGAGTTACAACGGATCACCCGTTTCTGACTATTTAAATAAAACAACTTTAGATAAAGTTGCCGCTGATACAATGGTTGGTGGCGCTACATTAACAAAATTATTAGGAACTTCTGCATGGTATGCCCCTGGAGCTTCTGTCGCATATTTAGTAGACAGTATTCTTAACGATCAGAAACGTATAATTCCTTGCTCTGTTTTACTTGAAGGGGAGTATGGATTAGAAGATATATGTATTGGTGTTCCTTGTATTATAGGATCAAATGGAATAGAGTCTATCATTGATGTAAAATTAGATGAAAAAGAAAATCAGCAAATGATTGAAAGCGCAAAAAAAGTAAGGACCATGAATACTGCCCTAAAGGACATTCTTTAGATTTTATTATTTAGCTTATATCAATATTCTAATTAAGAGTTGCCAATTCCTAGCTTTAATCCTATATTTGCTCGCCTAAAATGGGCTTAAATTTATTCAAATGCAAAACAACTCATTAGTTAAAGTTTTCGGAGTCTTATTTGCTCTAGTGAGCATATATCAGCTGTCTTTTACATTCATAAGTAGTAGTGTGGAATCTCAAGCGGAAAACTTCGCAAAACAAGCTGTTTCTGAAGATACCACTAATTACTTAGAAGCTAGAGATAAGAAAATCACAAACTACCTAGACTCTATAGGGAATAATAGTATCTACGGCTTTACATCTTATAACGATTCAAAAGCAAAAGAATTAAATAAAGGACTTGATTTAAAAGGTGGTATTAATGTAATTCTTCAAATCTCAATCAAGGATATTTTGAAAGGTTTGGCAGAAAATACACGAAACACAGTTTTCAATAATGCTTTAGAAGAAGCAAATATACTTCAGAAATCCTCTGACGAGCCCTACGTTGAGTCATTCTTTGATGCTTTTGATATGGTTAAAAGTTCTGAAAAATTATCATCTCCAGATATTTTTGGAAATCGTACTCTAAGCGATGAAATCAACTTTGAAATGTCAGATTCTGAAACAAAAACTGTAATTCGGCGTAAAATTGACGAGTCTATTATTTCAGCTTTTGAAGTACTCAGAAAGAGAATTGATAAGTTTGGAGTTACTCAACCCAATATTCAAAGATTGGGAGCTTCAGGAAGAATTTTAGTAGAATTACCTGGAGCCAAAGATGTTGACCGTGTAAAAAACTTGTTACAAAGTACTGCTCAATTAGAATTTTGGGAAACATTTAAGAATGATGCCCTTATTGGGTTTTTAATCCAAGCTAATGAATTGGTGAGTAATGAACAAAAAAAATTAACTACTAACGAATTAGAAGAAAAAGACCAATCTTCTGAAATAGATGATTTGTTAGCTGACGTTGCCTCAACGGACTCTATTTCTGCTCCAAGCCAGAATCTTATCTTGGATAAGATTGTAGGTCAAGGTTTTCAAGGCGGACCTGTTTTAGCTCAATTTGCTACTCGAGATGGAGAAGAAATTTTAGGTTACTTAAACCGATCAGATGTTAGGAGATTATTACCAGCAGAATACCGTTATGTAAGTTTTGTATTAGGAAAACCTGATGTCGATACAGATGTGATAGAATTATTTGCATTGAGATCTAACAGAGATAACCGGGCACCACTAAGTGGTGGGGTAGTAGTAGATGCTATTCAAACTTTTGATCAAGTAGGTAACCCTGCCGTTTCTATGCAGATGGACTCCAGAGGAGCGCGTATTTGGGAAAATATGACTGGTAAAGCATTTAAAGAATCTAGTAATATTGCAATTGTACTAGATGATATAGTTTATTCAGCACCAGGGGTGTCAAGTGGTGCTATTTCTGGTGGACGTTCTGAAATTACAGGAGATTTTTCCTTAAATGAAGCAATAGATTTAGCAAATGTACTTCGCGCAGGAAAATTACCTGCTTCTGCAGAGATTATTCAATCTGAAATTGTTGGACCATCTCTTGGAAAAGAAGCAATCCAGTCTGGAATGTATTCATTTATTATAGCATTGATCTTCGTGCTTATTTGGATGGTTTTTTACTATGGAAGTTCTGGATTTTATGCAGATATAGCTTTAATATTAAACATCCTTCTGATCTTTGGAATTTTGGCGGGATTAGGGGCAGTTCTTACCTTACCTGGCATTGCCGGTATTGTCTTGACAATTGGAATATCTGTCGATGCTAATGTACTTATCTTTGAACGTATACGAGAGGAGTTAAGAAAAGGAAAAGGGATTCGAAAAGCTATTGCTGATGGGTTTAACAATGCCCTTTCTTCAATTTTAGATGCTAATATTACAACAGGATTAACCGCATTGATTTTGTTTATTTTTGGAACAGGTCCTATCAAAGGCTTTGCTACAACTTTATTAATTGGAATTGGGACTTCATTGTTTACAGCAATATTCATAACACGGATTTTAGTTGATTCACGTAATGAAAGAGGAAAAGGAGTTTCCTTTTCTACAAAAATTACAAAAGGATTGTTATCTGAGATTAATATTTCTTTTTTACAAAGACGAAAAATGGCTTACATCATATCCTCAGCATTAATTTTGATAAGTTTAATATCCCTAATTACACAAGGGCTAAATCAAGGTGTAGATTTTGTAGGAGGTCGCTCCTATACCATTCGTTTTGAAAATGCAGTAAATCCGACTGAAATTAGTAGTATTTTGAACTCAGAATTTGGAAGCGCTGAGGTTAAAACATTTGGTGAAGAGAACCAGCTTAAAATCACAACCAAATATAAAGTTAATACTGAAGGTGTAGCTGTAGACAAAGAAATTCACCAAAAGCTTTATAGTTCTTTACAACCTTATTTACCTGATGCAATTACCTATCAAGACTTTGTTAAGGGTAGTTCTGAAAAAACAATTGGAATAATGTCTTCCATTAAAGTTGGACCTACCATTGCTGATGACATTAAAAATAATTCTTTCTTGGCAGTTATTGGATCACTAATTGTGGTATTCCTATACATTTTAATCCGTTTCCAAAAATGGCAATTCTCATTAGGTGCAGTAGCTGCAGTATTTCATGATGTATTAGTGGTGTTAGGAATTTTCTCAATTACTTACACGTTTATGCCATTCAGTATGGAAATTAATCAAGCTTTTATAGCCGCAATATTGACTGTAATTGGTTATTCTTTAAATGATACAGTAGTAGTTTTTGACCGTATACGTGAATATATCAATGAAAATACTAAATGGGAATTTGATAATACAGTGAATGCAGCTTTAAATAGCACACTAAGCAGAACATTAAATACTTCATTGACAACTCTAATTGTCCTATTAGCAATCTTTATTTTTGGAGGAGAATCTATCAGAGGTTTTATGTTTGCACTTATAATTGGTGTTATTGTAGGAACATATTCTTCGGTATTTATTGCAACACCTGTGATGTATGATACCCAGAAAAAGAAAGTTTTGTTGGAAGAAAAAAAATAGAATTTTTGAATCTGAAACAAAAATTCAAGCTATGGTAAATTGCCTTTTTTTTAATTAATATCCTTTTTTAATAGCATTTTTGATATGAGCTAAGTGATGTTTACAATGCCAGGAATAGATTAATAGTGTAGCGTCTAAAGGATAATTTTTATTTCGCTCTGCATGGAAGTAGGATTTTTTAAAATTGTCTTGGGTCAAGCTTCTTAAAAATAAAGTCCATCTGTAGTGCAGTGCTGTAATTAAGTTTAAACTATAGTCAATCTCTGTTCTTGATGCATCTGGCAGGTTAGCCCATTGACTTTCTTCATAGTCTTTTATTGAGGGAGTATTTTCTAAGAGTGCATGTTTAAAACGCAAATAAGAATGCATATGACTGTCTGCTAAATGATGAATAACCTGAGCTATGGTCCAACCATTTGGGCGATAACGATGCTGCATAGTTTTGGTAGGAAGTGCAGAAACTGTTTCACTAAGCTTTGACGGAAAGGTTTTAATTTCTACAATCGCTTTTTCCAAAACATCAGGACTTCGTTCATCATTCCAATCAAATTTTCCAATAGGATAACGAAGTTTTTCTAAAGATTCTCGGTTCATATTAAGTTGATAGATAAGATGAGTACCTGAAACCGAAAATTCATACCTCTGACATATTGTTTTTTCTTCGAAGAATAAAAAAGAAACCCATAATAATAAGAGGTATACTCAACCATTGACCCGTGGTTAAGAAAGGCATTATGTCTTCAAAACCTCCTTGACTTTCTTTGACAAACTCGATTAAGAATCGTATACTAAACATTCCAACAAAAAAAACACCAAAAAGATGGCCAGGTTTTTCTTTTTTAATATTCTTAAAAATGAATCTCAGGGCAAAAAATAGTATTAAGTAGCAAAACGCCTCATAGAGTTGAGCAGGATGTCTTGGAGATGTCTCTCTATTATTCAAAAAAACCACTCCAAAGTTATTACCTGTGTATTTACCTACAATCTCAGAATTAAAAAAATTACCAAGTCTCACAAAAGTAGCACCTAAAGCAATAGGAATAGTCATACGGTCTAAAAGCCAAATAAGTGTCTTTTCCTTAAACTTTCTTTTATAAAGGTAAATTCCTATAAGTACACCTATTACAGCTCCATGACTTGCTAGACCTCTAAATCCTGTAAAACTGTATCCGTCTGAGGTTTCTTTGATAGGAAGTAAAATTTCTATCAAGTGATCTTGATAGTAATCCCAGCTGTAAAAAAAGACATCACCAAGTCTAGCCCCTAATAAAATTGAAATAACCATGTAGACAAATAATGACTCCAAATGCTCAATTGCAATTTTTTCTTTTTCGAATTCTTTTTTCATTATATAATATCCAAGTCCAAAGGCTATCACAAACATTAAGCTGTAATAATGTATGCCAAAACTCCCTATTTTAAAAAGGGTTTCACTCGGAGCCCAGTCAATTTTTAAAAGAAACATAAGGTATTATTTTACGATAGTAAAAGTAGTTAAAAGAAATCAAAACGAAATAAAATTTTAAGGGATAGGGTCGTATCCTGAGCCTCCCCAAGGATGACATTTCGAGATTCTTTTAATTGCCATCCATCCTCCTTTTAAAAAGCCATGTTTAATTAATGCCTCTTTACTATAATTTGAGCAGGTTGGTTGATATCGACATGTAGGTGGTAAAGAAGGGGAGATTAAAAATTGATATCCTTTAATTAAAATTACAAAAGGGAAGATTAATATTTTTTTCAATTTAATAGAAGATTAGTAAACCTTAAAAGAAGTGCCCTCTTCAGTATCATTAATTTGTATTTGTATTTTCTCGAGGCTGTTCCGAATTAGATCAGAAGTTTTAAAATCTTTATCAGCTCTAGCTTTGTCTCTAAGTGTCATTAATAATTCAAGTGTCCCAATAAGCTGTTTTGATTCATTTTCATTCTTATCTTTTTCTGGTGTCAAAAGACCCAAGACCTCATAAAAAAATCCTTTCATACTTTTAGAAAGTGATTCGAGGTCTTCACTACTAATTTTTTTTAATCCACTAGAAACTGCATTTATGTATTTTACAGCATCAAACAAATAGGCAATTAAAGAAGGGCTATTAAAATCATCGTTCATTGCTGAGTAGCAGTTTTTATTCCACTCCCCAATATTAAAATCCGATGAGGAATCACTTGCTACTAGTTGATCGAGCATTAAAATACCTTCAACTAAACGATTGAACCCTTTTTCTGAGGCTTCTAGTGCACTTTGACTCAAATCCACAATACTTCTGTAATGAGCTTGAAGCATAAAAAAACGAGTAACCATAGGCGAAAAGCTCTTCTTTAAGATTGAGTTTTCTCCACTAAACATCTCATACGGTAATATATTATTTCCTGTTGATTTAGCCATTTTTTTTCCATTAAGGGTCAGCATATTAGCATGCAACCAATAGTTAACAGGATTTTTTTTATTTACAGCTTCAGCTTGGGCTATTTCACATTCATGATGAGGAAATTTTAAATCCATACCCCCTCCATGAATATCAAATTGTGTTCCAAGATATTTGGTACTCATTGCGGTACATTCCAAATGCCATCCAGGAAATCCATCACTCCATGGTGAAGGCCAACGCATAATATGCTTTTGCTCAGCTTTTTTCCAGAGTGCGAAATCTTGAGGGTTACGTTTGTCAGACTGACCATCTAGAGCTCTCGAGTTATGAACTAGTTCTTCAATATTTCTTCTACTAAGTTTTCCATAAGGCATGTCTTTATTAAATTTAAGAACATCAAAATATACAGAACCATTAACTTCATAGGCATACCCTTGATCAAGGATTTTTTTAATAAATTCTATTTGTTCAACTAAATGTCCAGTCGCAGTAGGTTCAATACTAGGGGGCAGGGCATTAAATTTTGCCATCGTATCTCTAAAATCAATTGTATAACGCTGTACAACTTCCATTGGTTCAATTGACTCTAATCGTGCTTTCTTTGCAATACGGTCCTCTCCTTCATCAGCATCATTTTCTAAATGTCCAGCATCAGTTATATTTCTAACATATCGTACTTTATATCCTAAATATTGAAGGTATCTAAATATAAGATCAAACGAAATGAATGTTCTACAATTTCCCAAATGGACATTGCTGTAAACTGTTGGTCCACAAACATACATTCCAACATGGTCTTTATTTATCGGCTTAAAAGACTCTTTTTCCCCTTTTAAAGAATTATAAACCACTAATTTTTGCTCCATTAGAACTTTGTATCTAGTTGGATATAATCTAAAAATTCTCTTTTCTTATCCTCTAATCTAAATATTCCACCAAATTCACTGGTAATTGTGCTGCTAGCCACGTCTTTAATCCCTCTAGAATTTACACATAAATGTTTGGCATCAACTACACAAGC
>MDTG01308250.1_pt1 | contig 16810 bp, 16 predicted proteins | sample 811421 | NCBI WGS metagenome assembly MDTG01 (sample SAMN05326645, study PRJNA326480) | marine metagenome | isolation source: seawater | place: Pacific Ocean: South East | collected 2011
TCGACTAATAAAGAGGTGCTAAAAAAAGTGAAAATTCAAATTTTAAAAAGATTTGCAATAGATTTAAACTAAATCTAATATCATCAAAATGAAAAATTTATTAATAGTTTCCTCAACAAGAAATTCAAATTACGAGTTATCCCATGATATAAAAGATTTTTTTGATAAAAAAACTGGTCTTTCATGTGAGGTAATTTCTTTAGAGGAGTTTAATCTCCCGCTTTACACTCCAGGTCTAGAAGAAACTTTCAAAAATTCAGATTCATTCCCCGAAGATATAAAAAAAGTTAAAGATCTTTTAGTTTCATCTGATGCGTTAATATGGTGTAGTCCCGAATATAATGGAGGAATATCTCCAATTCTTACTAATGCGATAGCTTGGATTAGTAGAGCAACTGAAGACTGGAAAGATGGATTCAAAGGCAAGCATTCACTTATATGCACATCATCTGGCGGAAATGGCATTAATTTTATAAAAGGCTTTAAATTACAACTTGACTATTTAGGTGCTCAAGTAATGGATAAATCAATTATTAAAACTAAGAAAAAAGATATTGAAAAAAATGAATTTTTAGAAATTCTTGGAAAATTTTATAAAGAAATTTCCTAAATAATAATTTTTTTATGTCGTTAACTGATTTGCAAGCTTGCTTTCCATTAACTGCAAAAAAGGGGTGTTTACACCCCTTTTTTTTTATAATTAAATGTATATAACTAATTTATGAATAAAAATTTATTTGATTTATTCGTTATTGGTGCAGGCTCAGGAGGAGTTAGAGCAGCAAGAATAGCCTCTACAAAAGGTTTAAAAGTAGGATTGGCTGAAGGATGGGATTTGGGAGGCACCTGTGTGAATAGAGGGTGTGTTCCAAAAAAACTCTATTCATTTTCTTCACATTTCTCTGATGATTTTGATTTAATGAAATCTTTTGGTTGGTCATCTTCAAAAATAAAATTTTCCTGGAAAAGTTTGATTAAAAATAAAAAAAATGAAATTTTGAGGCTTAATAATGTTTATGATTCTTTATTGAAAAAATCCGGCGTAAAAATATTTAAAAATTATGCAGCTTTTCTGAATAAAGACTCATTAATTGTTGGAAAAAAAACTGTTTTTTCAAAGAACTTTTTAATTGCTGTAGGCACTAAACCAAAAAGAATGAATTTTTCAGCTTTAAAAAGTATAAAGACATCTGATGATATATTTGATATTAAAGAATTACCTAAGAAGTTATTAATTCTAGGGGGTGGTTATATCGCTGTTGAATTTGCTTCAATTTTTAATGGTCTTGGGGTCAATACAAAAATATCTATTAGAGGTAAACAGATTCTAAAAGGTTTCGATCATGATATGGTTGAAAATCTTATGAATCAAATGCAAATTAAAGGTATCAAATTTGAATTAGAAAATTTTCCGACTGATATCTACAGAAAAGGTAAAAAATTCATAGTTTGTTATAGAAATGGAAGTTCGGATGAATTTGATTTAGTTCTCGAAGCAGTTGGAAGAGAACCAAATCTTGATAAGATAAACTTAGGGAATGTGAATGTTAAAGTAAATGAAAATTCTTCAATAATTGTAGATAATTATTTCAGAACATCACAAAAAAATATTTTTGCAATCGGCGATGTAATAGATAAGATTCAATTAACTCCAGTAGCTATTGCAGAAGCAATGAATGTTGTACACAATTTACAAAGTAAAAAAAAAATAAAATTTAATTATCAAAATGTCCCGACAGCTGTATTTACCAATCCTAATTTTGCATGTGTTGGAATGACCGAAGAAACTGCAAGAAGAAAAGTTAAAAATGTAAAAGTTTTTACTTCAGAATTTAGACCTCTCAGATTTTCAATGTCAAAATTAAAAGATAAGGTATTTGTTAAAATGATAATTAACTCAAAAAATGAGAAGATTCTCGGCTTACATTATATCGGAGAGAGTGCAGCAGAAATAATTCAAGGTTTTGCGATTGCTATTGTTAATGGACTAACAAAAAGTGAAATGGATAAAACAATAGGAATCCACCCAACCAGTGCAGAGGAAATAGTAACTTTAAAAAACTGGAAGTAAGTAATTAAAAAATTGTAATTTAATCAATAATTATTATAAGTAATCTTAGAACTATGAAAGAAAAATGGAACCCATACACTTGGCAAAAAAAAGTTGCCTTACATCAGCCTGATTATCAAAATAAAGTTGAGCTTGATAAAGTTGTCAAAAGGATGAAAAAACTTCCTCCTCTTGTATTTGCTGGCGAAGTAAGAGATTTGAAAAAAGAATTATGTAAATGTTCAGAAGGTAAGGGTTTTTTACTTCAAGCTGGTGATTGTGCTGAGAGTTTTGCTGAATTTAATCCAAATTATATAAGAGACACATTTAGAGTCATTATGCAAATGGCAGTAATACTATCTTTTGCATCAGGTGTACCAGTTATAAAAATTGGGAGACTTGCTGGTCAGTTTGCTAAACCTAGATCATCACCTGTTGAAGAAAAAAATGGAAAAAAACTTCCAAGTTATTTGGGAGATATGATAAATGCAATTGAATTTAACGAAAAATCACGTATTCCTGATCCAGTAAGGATGATTCAGGCTTACAATCAAGCAGCATCAACCCAGAATCTTTTAAGAGCTTTTGCCTATGGAGGATATGCAGACCTTTCAACTATACAAAATTGGAATCTAGATTTTGTCAAAAAATCAAAACAAGGTTCAGATTTTAAACTCTTAGCTAATAGAATCTCTGAATGCTTAAACTTTATGGATGCTTGTGGAATTAATAATAAAAGTGTAAGACAATTATCTGAAACTAATTTTTTTATTTCCCATGAAGCTTTACTTTTGCCATATGAGTCAGCTTTTACAAGAGTAGATAGTACAACAGGGTCGTGGTACAATGTTTCTGCTCACATGGTATGGATTGGAGACAGAACAAGGAAATTAAACGGAGCTCACATTGAATTTTGTAAAGGCCTCAGTAATCCTATAGGAATAAAAGTAGGACCCTCAGCAGATCCAGATGAATTGGTAAAAGTTATAGAGACATTAAATCCATTGAAAGAAAATGGAAAGATAGTTTTAATAGTTAGAATGGGTTCAAATGATATTGATAAGTTTTTGCCAAGAATTATTAACAAAGTTGAGAAAAAGAAAATAAATGTAGTTTGGTCTTGTGATCCAATGCATGCTAATACCGAAAAATCAAAAAGTGGTTATAAGACAAGAAATTTTAGAAATATACTTAATGAGGTTAAGTCATTTTTTAAAGTACATAAAAAAATGGGAACTTATGCAGGTGGAATACACCTGGAAATGACTGGTCAAAATGTAACAGAATGTATTGGAGGTTTGCAGAAAATTTCAGATAAGGATCTTGGTAGTAGATATCATACACATTGTGACCCTAGATTGAATGCATCACAATCTATCGAATTATCTTTTCTGATTGCTTCCTATTTGAAAAATCTTAAGTAAAATTAAACACGGAGAATCGAAATAAAATTTTTTCTATTACAAAAGAATACAACTGTTGGAGATATCGAGAAAAATTTTGTAATAATTAAGAAATCATATGAAAGAGCCTGTAAAAAAGATTGTGATTTCTTTTTGACCTCGGAATTATCACTTACTGGCTATCCTCCACAAGATTTGCTTTTAAGGGAGGATTTTATAAAAAAAACCGAACTTTATAAAACTAAACTAATATCTTTATCAAAAAATAAAAAAACAATAATAGTTCTTAATGTCCCTAATAATGAAAAAGGTAAGTTATATAACTCTCTATTTTTGTTTAGGAATGGATCTATTGTTTTCAAAAAAGATAAATCAATACTTCCTAATTATGGAGTATTTGACGAAAAGAGATATTTCAAAACTAATGGGGTTGATAAGGATTTTTTTATTTATAAAGAAAGTAAAATAAAATTTTTGATATGTGAAGAAATGTGGTCAGATGACTACATGTCACACAATAAAAACAATTGTGATTTTGTAATTTCTCTTAATGCGTCACCATTTGAATTGAAAAAATTTAATATTCGTAAAAAGATAGCTAAAAAAAATATTCAAAATTATAATTCTAATCTAATCTATTTGAACTTGGTAGGGTCACAGGACGATCTAATATTTGATGGTGGTTCATTTGTTATGAACAGAAAAGGTCAAATAGTTTTTCAAGGTAATTTTTTTAGTGACGAAGAATACATTGTAAGTGAAAATGAAATTAATTGTTTTAAACCTAGTGAAAAGAAATTTGATGAATTAGAAAATTTATACAGTGCCTTAGTCTATAGTTTGAGAAATTACATGCACAAAAATAGATTCAAAAAAGCTATAATAGGCCTTTCTGGAGGAATTGATTCGGCGTTATGTTTAATGATTGCAGCAGATGCATTGGGAAGTGAAAATGTTAATTCTTTTTTTCTACCCTCAACATATACTTCCCCTGAAAGTAAAAAAGATGCATATCAGCTAGCAAAGAAATTAGAAGTTGATCTCAAAGATATATCGATTGAATCAATGAGAAAAAAAATTTTAAATGAACTTAGTTTTTTGTTTGAAGGTTTGCCCCAAAACATAACAGAGGAAAATATTCAATCTAGAATCAGAGGACTTATTCTTATGGCAGTATCAAATAAATTTAATTCATTATTAATCGCTACTGGAAATAAATCTGAATTGGCTGTGGGTTATTCAACTCTTTATGGAGATATGTGTGGTGGATTCTCACTTATCAAAGATATATATAAATCTCAGGTAGTTCAATTAGTAAAATGGAGAAATGAACATTTACTCGATAATTTTAAGATCAGAGAAACCAATGTGATTTCCAACAATATCATATGCAAAGAACCTACTGCAGAATTAAAACCAAACCAAAAAGACTCGGATACTCTCCCAAATTATGATATTCTAGATAAGATACTTGAGCATATAATTGATAGAAGGAGTGATATTTCATCGATTATGAAGTCAGGCTTTAGTAAAAGAACAATAAAAAAAGTCTGGAAAATGGTAAAAAATTCAGAATATAAGAGGTATCAAAGTGCAATAGGGCCAAAGGTTTCACAGATGTCCTTTGATAAAGATCGAAGATTTCCATTAACTAATAAGTTTGTCATTTAAAATGTTAAGATTTGCACCAAGTCCTACGGGTTTTATGCACATTGGGAATGCCAGAGTTGCTGTACTAAATTATTTGTACGCAATGAATAAAAAAAAAAAATTTTTTCTGAGGATTGATGATACCGATAGAGATAGGTCAAAGAATGAATTTGTTGATGCGATATTGGAAGATTTATCTTGGTTAGGAATTAGATATGAAAAAATTGTTAAACAATCAGATAGATTTAAAAAATATGAAGAATCATTTAATTTTTTAAAAAACAAAAATTTAATATATCCTTGTTTTGAAACTGCAGAAGAGCTTTCTTTAAAACGGAAAGTTCAACTAAAACTTGGAAAGCCTCCAATTTATGATAGAGAAGCTCTTAAACTTTCAAGAAATCAAATCTCTTCACTTGTAAATTCTGGAAAACATCCTCATTGGAGACTGAAATTAGATGATGAACCAATTGAATGGGAAGATGAAATACATGGAAGAATAAAGTTTGATCACTTATCAATCTCCGATCCTGTTTTATTTAGATCAGATGAAATGCCTCTTTTTACCATCACATCTGTGGTTGATGATATTGAGTTTAATGTAACTAATATTTTAAGAGGTGATGATCATATAACTAATACAGCTGCTCAAATAAAATTATTCAAATATTTTGGGTCATCAATACCAAGTTTTGCTCATTTCCCGCTAATGCGATCGAGGTCAGGGCAGGGGTTATCAAAAAGATTCAATTCCTTTTCAATAAGAGAATTAAGAAAAAAAAGAATAATTCCTTTAATACTTATAAACTATCTCCAAAAAATTGGCTCAAGTTCATCAATTGATAATATTGAAATTTTGGAAAAATTGATTCAAAAATTTAATATTAACACTTTCTCTAAAAATTCAGTTTTATTTAATGGCGAAGATTTGGATAGATTAAATTCCAAACATATAAAAACCCTTTCTACCAATGACTTAGAAAAAATTGCTAAAATTAGTATTGATGAGAAGTTTTGGAAAATTATAAAACTAAATATAGATAATTTTGATGATATTGAGAAATGGAAAAAAATTTTAACCAGCAATCTTATTAAACAAAAAGTAAAAGTTGGAGAAAATTTATTCAATTTAATAAAAAAAAACCTTCCTGAACGAATTGATTCAAATACATGGAGTCTTTGGACAAAGACAATTTTAAAAGAAGTTGATATCAAACCCAAAGAATTGTTTGTGAAAATAAGAATGATGTTAACCGGAAAAAGTTATGGACCAAGTATGAATGAATTATTAACATTATTTTCTAGGAAAGAAATATTAAAAAGGATTAGCAATAATTGTGAGCAATAAAGAAATTAAAATATATGATTCTACCCTCAGAGATGGTGCACAAACAAAGGGTATAAACTTTTCTTTAGATGACAAAATCAAGATTTTTAATGCTCTTTGTGACATTGGAGTTGATTATATTGAAGGTGGATGGCCTGGAGCAAACCCTACAGACGATAAATTTTTCAAAATGATGAAGAGTTCAAAAAAATCTAAGTTAGTTGCTTTTGGTATGATGAGAAAGAAAGGTAAGAGTTCTAAGAACGACCCAGGACTTAATGCAGTATTAAATTCTGGGGTATCTTCGGTATGCTTGGTAGGAAAATCTTGGGATTTCCACGTAAAAAATGCTCTTAATGTAAAACTTTCAGAGAATTTAGATATGATTAGTGAATCTATAGATTATGCTTCAGAAAGACTTGATGAGGTAATGTTTGATGCAGAACATTTCTTTGACGGCTTTAAAGCTAATCCAAATTATAGTCTTGAATCCATTCAAAGAGCATATGAATCAGGTGCAACTTGGATAATTCTTTGTGATACAAATGGAGGAACTTTACCATTTGAACTTGAATATATAATTGGTGAGGTTAAAAAAATTATTACAGAAAATATCTTGGGGGTACATTTTCATAATGATACGGATAATGCTACTTATAATTCATTAGAGTCGGTCAGAAATGGTGTGAAACAGGTTCAGGGAACATTTAATGGTTTAGGTGAAAGGTGTGGAAATGCAAATTTAGTCAATGTTGTAGGAAATCTTGTTCTTAAGATGGGATACAAATGTAAGCTTAAAGGAAAAATTAAAAAACTTACAAGTTTAAGTAGATTTATAGATGAAACATTGAATAGGCAACCTCCAAGAAACCTTCCATTTGTTGGAAGTTCTGCATTTGCTCATAAAGGTGGACTTCATATTTCAGCAGTTGAAAAAGATCCAAAATGTTATGAACACATAGACCCGTTAAGTATAGGAAATGAAAGATCGTTAGTTGTATCAAATCAATCGGGAAAAAGTAATGTAGTTAATAAACTTAAAAAATTTAAAATAGAAATTAATGGGAAAGAAAAAAAGATTCTTGAGTTTCTTGATCTGGTTAAGAAACAAGAATTTCTTGGTTATGCATATGATGGAGCTGAGGCAAGTTTTGAATTATTAGCGAGAAGAAAATTTCATAAATTTAAAGAATTTTATAGTCTTGAAAGTTTTAAAGTGTCAGATGCAAAAAGAAAAGATCCTAGTGGTGAATTTCATCCATCCTCAGAGGCAAAGGTTAAAATTTTTGTTGGAAAAAAAAGTTTCAATAGTGAATCTGCTGGCAATGGACCTATTCACGCACTGGATAATGCTCTCAGAAAAGCCTTAACAAAGTACTATCCAAAATTAAAGGGATTAAATTTAGTAGATTACAAAGTTCGAATATTAACTCCCCAAGACGGCACAAAAGCTCTTGTAAGAGTAAGAATTGAATCCTCTAATAATTTACATACCTGGTCAACTATTGGAGTTTCATATAATGTTGTTGATGCATCATACATTGCATTACATGACAGTATTACTTATCATCTACTTAAATCTTAAAAAAATTAATGTCATTAAAAAAAAATTTTTTTGAAGTGGTTCTCGTTAATACACAACTCCCTGAGAATATGGGAGCAGTAGCTAGATCAATGCTAAACTTTAATTACGAAAAATTAAGAGTAGTTAATCCAAGATTTAGTTTAGAAAACGAGAAGATAATTCCTTTGGCTGCTGGTGCAGATAAAATAATAAAAAATATTAAAAAGTATGATCATTTTGAGGATGCAGTTAGAGATTTTAATATTCTTATAGCAACAACAAATAGATTAAGATCTATAAAAAAAAAAGAGATAACCTTTTCAAATTTAGCAAAACTTATAAAGACAAAAAAAAAAGTTGGGGTAGTCTTTGGTCCCGAGAATAATGGATTAGATAATGATCATCTTGCTGTATGTGATTATTTCATTAGAATCAAAACTAATCCATCTTTTTCATCATTAAATCTATCTCATGCTGTGATAATTGTATGTCAAAAAATTTATGAAAAACTATGCATTGATTTCAAATCTGAGAGAGCAAAACAATTTAAAAACGATTTTGCAAAAAAAAGTGAACTTTTTGGTTTTTATCAAATACTTGAAGAAAAACTTGATGAGTCGAATTTTTTTTTGGTTAAGGAGAGAAAAAAAATTACTCTCCAGAAAATAAAAAATATTTTTGGAAAGATTAATTTATCATCTAAGGAAATTAAAACATTAGTGGCTATGTTAAGAAATTTAACCCAATGATCATTTAATTAATTGCAATTGACATAAAAAAATATAAAAGTATATTTCTCTTAAATATGACTAGAATTCTTAAAGCTAAATATAAAATTGATAGAAAACTTAGATGTAATCTATGGGGAAGGCCTAAAAGTCCTTTTAATAGAAGAGATTATCCACCTGGTCTCAATGGTCAAAATAAAAGAAAAAAACCATCAGATTTTGGCGTGCAATTAATGGCAAAACAAAAATTGAGAGGTCATTATGGTTATATGACTGAAAAACAGTTTAGAAACACCTTTTATAAAGCTGCAAAGTTAAAAGGTAATACAAGTGAAAATTTAATAGAACTTTTAGAAAGAAGACTTGATGCCACAGTTTATAGAATGAAATTTGTTACAACAATATTTGCTGCAAGACAATTTGTGAGTCATGGACATATTCTGGTAAATGGAAAAAAGGTAACAATACCCTCTTATAGCCTTAAAGATGGAGATATTATTGAAGTTAATAAAAAGAGTAAAGAAATACCCATTGTCCTAGAGGCTATTAGTTCTACTGAGAGAGATACACCAGAATACTTATCAGTTGATTATGATAAAATGAAAGGTACTTTTCTTAAGGGTCCCAAGCCTGATGAAGTCCCTTATCCAGTTATTATGGAACCAAACCTGGTTATCGAATATTATTCAAGATAACCCTTAAACAAAATTTATTTTTATCACACTATTTTATCAAAACAGTTTAACTGATAATCTGAAAAAATGGGTTTATCAGCTTTAATAATTGCTAGAAATGAAGAAGAGAAAGTTGAAAATACCCTTAAATCTATTAGATTTTGTGATGAAATCGTCGTTGTTTTAGATAGATCATCAGATAGTACAAAGAAAATATGTAAAAAATACACAAAAAAGGTTTTTTCAGGTTCATGGGTTTGTGAAGGCAAAAGAAGAAATTTTGGTATCAAAAAATGTTCACAAAGTTGGGTGTTCGAAATAGATGCAGATGAAGTTGTTAGTTCAGAATTATCAGAGGAAATACTCAATAAAATAAATTCAAATAATTTTGACTATTTTTTTATACCCATGATAAATTATATTGGGAAAAAATCTGTTAGATACGGATGGATGGCTTGTTTGGCACCAGATGGAAAGTTTTGTTTATTTAAAAAAAAATCTAAAAAATGGTTGAGCGGACTGGTTCATCCAAGCTATCAATTAATTGGGAATAAAGGGCCAAAGTTAGAAGGGCATCTTATTCATAATATGTCTTCTAATATTTCACATCTTTTAAAAAGGTTTGATAGAAATACAACTTTAAGATCTAAAGAACTGAAGAAAAGTGATAACATAAAAAAGTTTTTTTCGATAAGAAAAATTTTTTCTAGGTTTTTTAAAAGTTTTTTTTCAAGGAAAGGATATAAGGAGGGGAAATTAGGCCTATTAATATGTTTGCTCAATGGAATCTATCCTTATGTTTCTGCATTGAAATCCCAGAAAGATTAGAAGCTAATTAGCTTTGATTTTATACTCTATTTTATGTTTGTTGAGTACATCTTGAATCTCACCATTTTCTGCAAGCTCTCTCAAAATATCACATCCACCAATAAATTCTTTCTTCATGTAAATTTGGGGTATTGTTGGCCAGTTAGAAAAACTTTTAATACCCTCTCTAAGTTCATTGTCTTCCAAAACATTAAAGCTAGAAAATTTTATTCCAAAGTAATTTAAAATACCAACAACATTAGCAGAAAATCCACATTGTGGAAAATCAGGTGTACCTTTCATAAATAAAACAACATCATCACTTTCAATAAGTTTTGTGATTTTTTCAGAAGTTTTTGCCATAGTTTTCTCCTAGTTAAATTTCCTTTGTGGTAAGCATTAATGCATGAAGTGTTGAACCCATATGTTTACCCAAAGCACTATATATTAGCTTGTGTTGGTCAATTTTTGATAATCCCCTAAATTCTTTAGAACTTATCTTTGCGTGGTAATGATTGTTATCTCCTCTTAGGTCCTCGATTTCAATTTTTGCATCAGGAATTTTATTCTTTATCATTTCAGAAATTTGTTTTGATGATAGTGTCATTTTTTTAAATAATTATAGAACCAGGAGTTATTCATTTTTATAATTTCATCTAAAGATATTTGGAATAAATTCTTAAAATTCAAGGAATTACCTTTAACTTCACCAATTTCTTCAACTATAATACTATCTTTTTTAGCAATTTTTTTCAATTGTTTTTCATCATCTACTATTACAATATAACGAGATTGATCTTCACCGAACAACCATTTAACCGGATTATTATGTTTTTTAGGGATTTTTATCTCAACTCCCATTTTACTTCGTATACATAATTCTGATATTGCTAAACAAATCCCCCCCTCCGAGACATCATGACAACCGATTATAATTTTAGTTTGTCTGATTAATTTCTTGAGAAAATTGCCGTTTTTTATTTCATTTTTGAAATTTATTTTTGGAGGACTACCATGCATTAAATTATTAATTTGATAAAAAATTGATAATTCAAGATGGCCTGATGTTTTTCCTATTACAAAAACCTTTGCACCTTTTTTCATTTTAAGGCTTTTTACATAAGAGATTTTTTCTATTAAACCAACTCCTCCAATTACGGGAGTAGGGAGTATAGAATTGCTATTTGTTTCGTTATACAGAGAAACATTTCCTGAAACAACTGGATAATTTAGTTTTGTACAAGCATTTTTAATACCTTTAATTGCTTCTTTGATTTCATACATAACTTCTTTTTTTTCGGGGTTTCCAAAATTTAAATTATCTGTAATTGCTATTGGATTAGCGCCTGATGCAATTAGATTTCTCCATGATTCAGCAACAGAAATTTCTGCTCCAAGTTTAGGATCAGATTTACAAAAAATTGGATTGCAATCGCATGTTATACCAATTGCTTTGTTAGTATTGTGAATTCTGATAACAGCTGCATCAGATTCCTCAGATGAATGAATTGTGTCACACATTACTGAACTATCAAATTGACGATATATCCATTCTTTAGATGAATGATTAGGGCTTGATAAAATTTTAATCAAAGATTCTTTTGGGTCAGGGTATAATTTAATTTTAATCTTTGGACTTTTTTTTCTCTTCAATGATGGACGATCATATTCAGGGGCTGAATCAGCAAGTGGTTTTATAGGAAGGCAGGCTACTTGTTTGTTATTAAAGAATAATTCCATTTGTCCTGTGTCAGTTATTTTACCAATTTCAACAGCATCTAACCCCCATTTTTTAAAAATATCAAAAGTCTGTTTTTTTCTATCAGGCTTAATTATCATCAGCATTCTTTCCTGAGTTTCTGATAACATTATCTCATAAGGAATCATATTTTTTTCTCTACATGGCACTTTGTCGAGAAATAACTTCACACCGCAATTACCTTTAGATGCCATTTCAAAAGATGAGGAAGTTAAACCTGCAGCACCCATATCTTGAATTGCAATTATTGAGTCATTTTTCATTAATTCAAGACATGATTCCAATAATAATTTTTCAATAAACGGGTCTCCAACTTGCACTTGAGGTCTTTGGTTTGATGAATTGGTGTCAAATTCTGCAGATGCCATAGTTGCGCCGTGGATTCCATCCCTTCCAGTTTTAGAACCAACATAAATAATAGGATTACCTATTCCTTTGGCAATGGAGTAGAAAATTTTTTTCTTATTAACCAATCCAACACACATTGCATTAACCAAAATATTTTTATTATAACTTTTGTTAAAAAAACACTCTCCACCAACTGTTGGGATACCAACACAATTGCCATAGTCACCTATTCCTTTAACAACTCCTCTCAAAAGGTTTTTTGTTTTTGGATTAGATGGATCTCCAAATCGCAGGGAGTTAAGATTTGCTATGGGTCTGGCTCCCATAGTAAAAACATCTCTCATGATTCCCCCAACACCAGTAGCCGCACCTTGATAAGGTTCGATAAAGGAAGGGTGATTATGGCTTTCCATCTTAAATACTATTGCATCGTTATTTCCGATATCAATTATTCCAGCATTTTCACCAGGGCCACATATAACTCTTTCTCCTTTGGTGGGTAGAGTTTTTAACCATTTTTTCGTAGATTTGTATGAGCAGTGTTCACTCCACATTACTGAAAAAATACCTAGCTCAAGCAAATTTGGTTTTCTATTTAAGATTTTTATTATTAAACTGAATTCCTCATCAGATAATCCATGATTCTTAATTAATTGCGAAGTTATTACCTCTTTTTTCATATTATTTCTCGGATACTTTTAAAAAAATCAATTCCATCTTTGCTAGTATTTTTTTCTATAGCTCTTTCAGGATGAGGCATTAAACCTAAAACATTTTTTTCTTTATTAATAATTCCTGCAATATTTTTAACAGATCCGTTTGGATTATTAAATTCATCAACTTTTCCGAGTTTAGATGAATATTTTAAAACTATCTGATTATTATCCTCAAGTTTTTTGAGACCACTTTCGTCAATATGGAAATTACCCTGAGAATGGGCTATAGGAAAATTTAAAATAGAATTTAGCTTAAGATTTTTTACGAACTTATTTTTATTATTTACAACTTTAAGAAAAGTTTCTTTGCACTTAAAAAGTTGTCCAACATTTTTAATTAATGCTCCATCAAGTAATTTACATTCTGTGAGGATTTGAAAACCATTGCAGATACCAATTATTGGGACCCCTTTTTTTGATAATCTGATTATCTCTTTAGTAGCTGGTGATTTGGTTGCTATTGTTCCAGCTCTAAGATAGTCTCCAAAAGAAAAGCCTCCAGGAAGAAAGATCATATCAGTTTTTTTTATATGATATGTTTTATGCCAAACTAATTTTGGCATCACCCCCATGCATTTGTTAATTGCCACCATAAGATCTCTATCACAATTTGAACCCGGAAAGATTATAATTGAAATATCTTTTTTTCCTGCCACTAGTAACTTACTTTTTAATAATTTTAAAATTTTCTATCACAGGATTTGATAATAGATCTTTACTGATTTTTTCTATCTGAGAGAAATAATCTTTATTAGTATCAACCTCTATATCAAAAAATTTGCCTTTAACAATATTTGTGATTGGTTTATAACCCATACTAGTTATCGTTTGTTTAATTGCCTCTGCCTCGGGATCTAATATACCTTTCTTGAAATTTACATAAACTCTAAAAATCATTTTTTAAAACCTTTTTAAATTCCTTTTCAGATAAAACACCAAGTCTGTAGGCAACCTCTTTATAAGCTTTATCAACTTTTCCAAGATCTTGTCTAAATCTATCTTTATCGAGTTTCTCATTAGTTTGCATATCCCATAATCTACAGTTATCAGGACTGATTTCATCTGCGAGCATAATTGTACAATCATGATTTTCCCATAATCTTCCAAATTCTAATTTAAAATCTACTAGCCTTATTTTTTGAGAGTAAAAATAACCCGTTAAAAAGTCATTAATTCTTGCTGAGAGTGAAATTATTTCCTCAAGTTCATTATGCGTTGCCCATTCGAAAGCAATTATATGTTCCTCAGAAATAATTGGATCATTTAATTTATCATCCTTTAAATAAAACTCTATAATTGGCCTTGATAATATTTTTCCTTCCTCTATTCCTAGTCTTTTTACTAATGAACCTGTAGCAATATTTCTTACAACTACTTCAATTGCAATGATTTCTAACTTTCTGATCAGTTGTTCTCTCATATTTAATCTTTTAATGAAGTGATTTGGGATATTAATATCTGTAAGTCTTGTCATTAATAATTCAGATATGAAATTATTGATTACCCCTTTTCCCGGTATTACCCCCTTTTTTTTATTATTAAAAGCAGTTGCGTCATCCTTGAAATATTGTATTAAAGTATTAGGGTCTTTCCCTTTATATATAACTTTAGCTTTTCCTTCATATATTTTTTTTTTCATTTTTTACCCAACACTTTTTTGAAAATCTTTTCTATATTTTTTAGATGATAATTTAAGTCGAAAATTTCTTCTATTTCTTTGTAGTTAATATATTTTTTGATTTTACCGTTTCTTTTTAAAAGAGTTTTAAAGTCAATATTTTTTTTCCATGAAACCATTGCAACACTTTGAACTATCTCATAAGCCTTTTCTCGAGACATACCTTTTTTTATTAAAAGAAGTAAGACTCTTTGAGAATTATAAAGTCCCTTTGTTTTTTTTAAATTTTCTAACATACTCTTTTTATTTACAACCAAATTCTTTATTACCTCTTTCATTCTATTTAAAGCAAAATCAAGTAAGATTAAACTTTCAGGGCAAATGATTCTTTCTACAGATGAATGAGATATATCTCTTTCGTGCCAAAGAGCAATATTTTCAAGTGCTGGAATAGAATTAGATCTTAAAACTCTTGAAATGCCTGTTAGATTTTCTGATAAGACAGGATTTCTTTTATGTGGCATTGCTGATGACCCTTTTTGTTTTTTAGAAAAAAACTCTTCAACTTCTCTAATCTCACTTCTTTGTAGATGTCTAATTTCTATTGAAAGATTTTCAATTGAAGATGCTATTATTGCTATTGTTGAAAAAAGGGATGCATATCTATCTCTCGGTATCACTTGAGTTGAAACATCTTCTGATTTCAGTCCTAGCTTTTTTGCGACATAATCTTGAACTTTTGGGTTAATATTTGCGAAAGTCCCTACAGCTCCAGAGATTGCGCATACAGAAATATCCTTTTCAGCCTGAACGAACCTTTTATAGTTTCTTTCAAATTCGCAAAATTTACTTAACATTTTTAAACCAAAAGTAGTGGGCTCAGCAAAAATGCCGTGACTTCTTCCAATACAAACAGTTTTTTTATGATTAAGTGCAAGGCTCTTAATTTCATTAATAAGTCCTCGAAGTTCATTCTTAATTATTTTACATGATTGTTTTAGTTGAACTGAAAGAGTTGTATCAAGTATATCAGAAGAGGTAACTCCTTGATGAATAAACCTAGAATCATTTCCAATATATTCAGATAAATTTGTTAGGAAAGCTATAATATCGTGTTTCACTTCTTTTTCAATTTCATCAATCCTATCGATTTCAAATTTTGCTTTTTGTTTAATATTTTTTAAAGCTGATACAGGTATTTCGCCCTCTTTGGCTAGAGCTTCACAAATAAGAATTTCTATATCTAGCCATATTTGAAATTTATTTTTTTGTTCCCAAATTTTTGAGATTTCTTTTCTTGAATATCTTGGTATCATTAGCTTAAATATGGTGGAAAAAAAAATTTTTTTTCTGACAATGTGAAAATTTCATAGCCATTTTTTGTTACTCCGATCGTGTGTTCAAATTGGGCTGAAAGTGATTTGTCACATGTTACTGCAGTCCAGCCATCTGGTAAAATTTTTATTTTAAAGTTTCCGGCATTAATCATTGGTTCAATAGTAAAAAACATACCCTCTGCAAGTTCAATTCCATCACCAGCCTCACCAAAATGTAGAATGCTTGGTTGAGAGTGAAAATCTTTACCTAATCCATGCCCACAAAAATCTCTAACAACTGAGTAGTTTTTTTTTTCAACAAAAGTTTGAATCGCATGCCCAATATCTCCTGTAGTATTTCCCGGCTTGACCTGTTCTATTCCTCTGAGCATTGCTTCATAAGTGGTTTCTACAAGTTTTCTTGCTTTAAGCTTTACTTCTCCAACATAAAACATTCTACTTGTATCACCATGCCAACCATTTAGTTTGGGTGTCACATCAATATTTAAGATATCTCCTTCATTTAGTATTTTTTCCCCAGGAATTCCATGACACACTACATGATTTACAGAAGTACATATTGATTTTGGGAAACCTTTATAATTTAGTGGAGCTGGAATAGCATCCCTTTTAACCTGAAAGTCATGACATAGTTCATTTATCTCAGAGGTAGAAATTCCAGGTTTTATATATTCAGTAATATAGTCCAGACAATCAGAAGCTAGCTTTCCAGCTTTCCTCATTCCTTTGAAGTCATCACTATTATGTAATTTGATATCGTTGGTCATAAAAAAAGAATAATGTATAGTAAAAAATATTAGACTCATAGTAAAGAAAATGAAAACAAAAA
>MDTG01309567.1_pt1 | contig 16810 bp, 12 predicted proteins | sample 811421 | NCBI WGS metagenome assembly MDTG01 (sample SAMN05326645, study PRJNA326480) | marine metagenome | isolation source: seawater | place: Pacific Ocean: South East | collected 2011
AAAAAATAATATAACAATCAATAAAAATCCTATTTTTGAAAACTCTCAAAAAATCGATAATTTAATTATCTGCTTAAAAAATAAACCTCAGTCTCAAATAGAAGAAAATGAATTACCTGGTTATAGTAAACCTGATTGTGAAATAGATGATACTCAAAAAGTTGAAAATAATTTAATCTGTTGGAATTGTTGTCATCCTTTTCACAAACAATTGGCAAAAAATATCCCCATGAAGTTTAATAATGGTGTTTTCTATACTTATGGGAACTTTTGTTCATTTGAATGTGGGGGAAGATATTTATTTGATAATTATACAGGTTCTGAATTATGGGAAAAGATGACATTATTGAATATTTATTCAAATATTACCTTAAATAAATCAGGTAAAATTACTATTGCACCTTCAAAATTAAATCTTGAATCTTTCGGCGGGGATTTAACTATCGATGAATATCGGAAAAAAACAACACATCTTAATTATGATATTAATATACCACCTATAATACCTATCCATCATACATATTATAAATATGATGCAAAAATAAAAAATACAGAGAATGCGAATGATCTTAAATTATATCGAAAAGCATCTGTTATCAATGAAAATAATATATTTAAAACCATGAATATTCAAAAAGAAACTTAAGGTAATGCATAAGCTAGAATTGAATTCATAACAAATATTCCTAACATGCTATCCTTTTGAATAAAATCGCATAATAATTGATCGAATTGTTCTTCATTAATGATTGAATGTATATATTCGTGTTTTTTTTGATAATAAATACTTTTCTTGTATTTATTATTATCTTTCAATGAATGATGCATCTCGAACCATTTTGAAAGAATATAATTCCATATATTTTTTAACTTGAAAATATCATTGCAATTTAAATAATGATAAAATGATTCAATAGTAATATTATAATAGGTCAATTCATTTAAAAAACTATAATTATAATCTCTCAAAATATAATTGTAATATTGATACAATGTTTCTGGATTTTTCTTAATAGAGTCCATATAAAACAGAATAGAAGTATTTTCAATATTCTAAACTTAATATTAATACAATTCATACTCACTTTCATAATGATTGGATTCATTAATTCCCATCTGTATTTCGTGTTTATGACGGTCAGGGTTTTCGAACCAATCTTGATTATGTCTCAATGATAGATTGTATAATAAATAATAACATTCATTGTATAATTCTTTACATAATTTACCAATTTCGTTACTTAATTTATTAGGCTCCCTTTTATTATATTTCAAAGTATGTATGTATGCTTCTTCGGGGACAGAAATACTAATTGATTGAAATAGATTGATACTTTTATGCAGATAAACATAAGCATTTTCAAAATATTGTCTTGGATGAGAAATATCATCTCTTTCTAAATCATTGATTGTGAAAATAAATAATTTTATATATTGATATCCTTCTTTGAATGTGATTGGATTATATTTTTTATATTTTTTTAATGATTGTAAAATAGTTTGGATCGAAGGAGAAATAGACAGTTCTCTTTTGAATTGTTGATTATTTTGGATTATTTTTTCTTTTGGCCCTCCTTTTATTTCCATGAGTTTCCCCATTATTGTTTGAGAATCAACACATAAAATAAATAGAATGATTAGAATTAATATTACTTTTATATCTAAATAATATATGCATGCTGAAGATATTGCTAAAATGAATAGATATGATTCCATATTCGGTTCAAATAATTTCTCTATCATTAAAATATTATACTAGTGAAGTATATTATATTAGACAATAAAATTAATAATATACCCATATAAATTATATTTTCATCTTCTTTAATATACATGATAGATGCCATTATATATACTTTCATTTTATCATAAAAACTCGCCTTTTCAACATCGATATTTTCAAGGATTTCTGCTCTATAGATATTTTTTTCATAATTATCATATGAATATGTGAGTAGATTAATACATTTATCTGCGATGGTTCCTAATGATTCATCCATAAATTGAACAGTCTTTTCTCGATTATCTTTTTCAAACATATTCTGTGTTTTTTGTAATTCATGGATTGATAAATCTCTAAAATGACGATTATGTCTTTCCAAGCTAGCGGAACCCATTTGCGGTCTATTATCAATTGGAGCAATATGATCTTCACCAAAAATAGCTGAATCATCAGACGAAGATGGTATCATATTTCTCATATCACTTTGATGTATTTCAATACTATTTTGTCTATCTTCTAATGTTTGAATCCTATTATTAATCGCTTCAACGGATTCAGCCATACTTTCCTGCAATCTATTTTCTTGCTCTTGAAGGATTCTTTCTCTTTCATCCAATATATCCTCGCGTTCTGATAAATCATCTTTTGGTGGCATTATATTATCAATAGATAATATAATTATGATAGATACGAAATAATATGAGCATTTCCAAGCATCATTCTCCTGCAACAATATTTATGTAAATTCATTTCACTTAATATTTTACCCTCGATACTTTGTTCCGGATTCGGATCTTTCACATCAATGTATTTTAAATCCAAAACATCATTCATTGGATCCATTTTTTCGGTTGATTTATTCTTTTCATCTTGAATTGCAGTAATATATGGTATCCATTTATCTGCAATAACTTCACCACAAGTAAAACATCTCATAGGAATAATCATAGTTAATTTATTTACTATAATAATATAATTTTAAATCAAATTTGATGCGGTTAATTTTCTCCTAGTAACCAAACGATGTTATATTACTATATTTGTGCAGTTCTATTCTTAATTATACCTTACGATACACGGAATATATATTATAATTTCATTATCGATACATTTTTATTAACCTTTGTCTATTACAATATGGAGACATATTCCTATACAAATCAGTCAAACCATTCAAACTCTTTTCTATACTAAAATAAATAGAAAAAGAAGAAGATCAACAAGGAAGAAATGAAATGTATTAAAGATAGATGAATAATACTTATTATTATTATGGGGATACCCGTTTATTTTAAAACCTTAGTCACTGAATATCAAGACTCTATTCTTATAAAACATCAAATTGATAATGTTGATGCATTATTTTTTGATTTAAACTGTTTAATTCACCCATGCTGTCGAGGTGAAACGGATGAATCTGTTATGATACAGAAAATAATCGATTCGATTGATCATATTATTCAATATACAAAGGTTCAATCATTGGTTTATTTAGCGATTGATGGTGTTGCTCCAAAAGGTAAAATGAAACAACAAAGAATGAGACGTCATAAAAGTATTTTAGAGAAGAAAGAATGGGATACAAACGCTATTAGTCCAGGAACCTACTTTATGCAAAAATTAAATATTGAACTCAAAAAATTACACTATGATAATCTGACACTACTAATTAGTGATTCAAGTGAAAGGGGAGAGGGAGAACATAAAATCTTACAGTATATTCGAGAAAATACATTGGAACAGAATACAGTAATTTATGGATTGGATGCAGATTTGATTATGTTGTCTTTAGTATCAGGATTAAATAATATTTATTTACTACGTGAAAGAACCGAATATAATATTGAAGATACAGATAGTGAATATATTTATATGAAAATCGATTTTCTGAAACAAATGATTGAAAAAGATATGAATGTGAATGATTATATTTTTATCTGTTTTTTATTGGGAAATGATTTTATGAATCATATACCAAGTTTAAATCTCAGATACAATGGATATCATTATTTAATTGAAACCTATCGATTGATGCAAGAAAGATATCAGGGTTATTTTCAATTAATAGATCTACAACTACCTCATTTAATTCATTTACCTTTTTTGAAAGAATATATTCATGAACTAAGTTTGAATGAAAAAAAATATTTAATGACAACTCAGTCCATACGTAAAAAACAAGCGAATCGAATATGCAACCAATATCTACATGAGTTTCAAGATTTTCAAAAAAACTATCCAAATGCAAACGATTTATTTTTTGAAGATATATCAAGCTATCAAGGATTCGATCCTGAGAAAACAAAAGAAATGATAGAAAATCTACCAATGTTTTATCTCTCAGATGAAAGAAAACAAATGAATGATTATTCTAAGGATTTATGCAATGATTTATGCAATGACTATTTATTATCCTTAGTATGGACATCACATTACTATTTCAAAGGATGTATACATTGGAGATGGGCAACAAAATACAATCGAGCGCCTCTATTAAAGGATTTTACAAAATACTTATCCAAACTTACTCAGTTAACATTTGATACATGTTCCAATGAATATACATGTGAAGAACAATTAAAGTATATTTTACCCTCAAAAAGTCAGTCAATTCATCCTTATCCTTTTCTTTCAAAAGAATATAGAATGAAGATCGATCCATTTTTGTGTCGCTATTTATGGGAATGTCATGTAGAGTTTATTTGATATTCAAACTCTTCTTGTAATTGTTCATTATAACAAGTCATTGTTAATTTTTTCTGTGTCGCTTTAAGGAGACAGACTCCTAAATTGGGAGAATGAAAAATTAAATCGGAATAATCTCCTTCATTTCGTTTTTGATCAATTTTCATATTTTTCAAGAAGAAATAATCTTTTTTATAAGGCTTCGCACCTGTCCCAATTACTAAATTTACTATTTTTTTATCACCGATTTTTGTTTCAATAATATTTTTACAATGATCGTGACCACACATATACATATCAATATGAACTCCTTCTTCTTTGAATAAATCTTGCATAAATGTTTCATGGCGTTTTTCTGCGTTCCCATGACCACCAACAGATCTCCAAGTATGGTGACCACATAAGATTTTCCATTTTTGCTTACTTTGTTTTATTTTTCGAACCATCGCATGATATTGTTTCATAATAGCTGATTCACTCAAAGCAAAAAAATTAGTATCTAAAAAGAAAAAATCACAGGGAGATTGTTCATAATGATAATATTTGGAAGGCATATTCCATTTTTTTGAAATCTTCGAGTAATCTACTTGAACTTGACTATTGTCTTTCAAGAATCCTTTTTTGAGTGGATTATGTGATAATCCATAATCATGATTACCTAAACATAAATAAAATGGTTTATCAATCAATTGATAAGGATCTTCAAACTTTTTTTTGAATTGAATATCATCAACAGATAATGATCCTGTTTCATAGATATTATCTCCCAATAAAATAACAGATTTGATATCTTTCTTTTGTTTAACTAATTGAACCATTGTATTTGCGACTTCGTATTGTTCACTTTCACCGGTTCCAGTATCCCCTGTAATAATAAAATGAACCATTCTATTATTTCATATATAATAATTTCATTTGAATTGATAAATTATACAAATAAGTTATAAATAAAATATTTATATCCAATAGTAGTATATATAAATGGATAATACTTTAGATTATTACGATGCAAAGAAGTTTAGCGAATTATCTACGCAGGGTTATTTTTGTCCGATGAACCAAATTGATATTAAGAATGTAAGTGGGGATCAAATACATAAAGTTTCATATTTAAATCATGCCTTAAATGTTTGTAAAAAATACAACCATAATCTTTTAACATTATTATCCTCAATACTGAATCAAATTAATGAAGAACAAAATCGACGATTAGATGTTTCACCTATTTTTCGTGAAAAAGTTCAACAAGTAGTGAATGAACATAATTCTGATATGCAATTATCAGATATATTTACTACATGCGATAAAACATTTGATTATCCAGCATTACTAACTGAAAATGAATATGTAAAAAACCTTGAATCGCAGATCCAATCATTGGATGAATCAGATTCAATGTATTCTGATATACAGAATATATTCAATGATTGTGAAGGATGTTCTCAAAGGATAAAAGATAACAAGGAAAAACTACAAGAAACAACGAATGCTTATATGCCTAAAAGTTTGGACATTTTAATTGATTTGGGATCAAGACACAGACCCTATTATATGGAAGGATTCTTACAGGGCGAAACAAATCGAAAAAAATTAATTCAAAGAGTTAATAAAGAAGTAAGTGATCACATCCCGGAAAATATACAAATGATATGCATGAATGCATGGTGGCTACCTAAAATGATTTCTAAAGAATCAAAACATGTTCAGAATCTCTATGATGTATTGCAACAAAACGTCGACCATAAGAAGAAACAATTAAAAAATATGTTAGATCGTCTACCGAATCCAGATTCGGTTTCCCATCATCAAAAGAACTTTCTTGAAAGTTTAGTTTCATCGATTATGCCTTCATCCGAAGAAGAAGAAGAAGAAGAAGAATCGATTCCAACTCAAATTGAAGAAAGATTAAGAAAAGAAATAGAAAAAAATACAGCGAATACACAGATTGAAGTTGAAGATGAAGATGAAAGTGTTGAAGTTGAAGAAGATGAAGATGAAGATGAAGATGAAGATGAAGATGAATATGAAGATGAAGATGAAGATGAAGGAGGTGAAACACAATCTGGTGGTAAATTATTTCATTTGAAATTAGATAAGTCGAGAGTGAATAAAGAAGGTGCTTCATTTTTCGATTAAAGACCATAATTAAAAGTATTTTGATCATTTTTATTCACTTTACCTTCAATTTCAGATTTATGTTTCCCTTGCACGAAACATGGTGGGTAATAAAAAGATTTGAGAACCTCTTCATTCGCAAGGAATATATCATAATTTTTAAGTTTTTCAGGTTTAATCGTCATATCCAGCAAGTCGACTGCTTCTTCATGTGTTTTAATAAATAATGCATGAGTAGTAATGACTTGAAACTTATCATAATTAATTTTATTCAAACCTTTTTTAGGTCGCAATGATACCTTTTCTTTACCTATTTTTGTAACTTGTAAAGGCACAATCCAACCACCCATATAACATGATTCTTTCGGTGGAGATGGTAATTTGTGAAGCATTTCAGCATCTTCTTCAAGTATTAAATTATTATTTGTTTGACTTGAATACATCGATAAGAGTGCTTTTCTATGGGCAGCAATGCATCCTAATTTAGCGATTATACTTTTATTTTTCGTATTATGTCTCGTATTTAATTTCTTCAACATTTGTTTATTACATTGTGTAAGTGTTAAGTATTCAGAAGGGATCCATTGAATATGACATATATGTTTTTTACAGCAAGCCAATTGTTTACTTTTCTCATTAAAGATTTCTTCATTTTTACAAATGATATAAATATTATATTTTGTCATTTACTATCACTTATATTTTATTTTAAAAAATCATATAATTTTTTATATTTTCTTTCTTCCGTGAATGTATCATGATCTTTTCCATCTACCTTCACAATTGTAGGATAAGATGCTATCTGATATTTCTTTTTCATAGGTTTATTTTCTGGTCCATTTATTTTAATGAAACGACAGTGTTTTTTAAGATTGGATTGTTTTAATTTCATCCATGTTTTATTGAATAAACTACAGTATCGACACTTTTTCTTGTAAAAATAAATAACTTTGATTTTATTCTTTTGACTTTTACGTTTACTTTTCTGTTTCTTTCTCTGGCTTCCTCTTCCCTTCCCTTTTCCCTTCCCTTTGCTACCTTTTCCCTTCCCTTTGCTTTTCTTCATTGTTCTTTTATTGTTACTCATTGAGCCTTTCACGGATTCTTCATCTGGAATATCATTTTGATAAGAAATAATTGTATAATCTGCAGATTTTTCACCATACCGGTTCGTTTTCTTTTTTAAACAAACTGATAAATATTTATCCTTTAATTTGTTTTTTGTTTGTTCATAATCATGGAAGAAATTGCAAAGATATCTTTGCGATAAACTCAATTTTTTATAAGTTGAACTTTTGATTTCAATATCTTTTAAATAAATAAAATCATCTTTTTCAGTTAATTTTTCAAATAAATCTCTATCAAATGAAGTTTTCGGACCATAGATTTTACAAGTTTTCATAAAAAAATCTGTTAATTTTTCATAATTCATAAATCCCCATACCATTAAATCATTAAATATCTCATATGAATATGAAATATTTTCATAATATTCACTTTTATCTCCACTAACAAATGCTTTTGGTAAATCACTCGGTATATCTAATTCTTCTAAAATATGAAGGTATGGTTGATATTTTTCCTTAATATCAAGATCTGTTCCTACAGGTTGTTTAAACCATGGTTTTGGATTCAAAGCAGCCATATGAATACCAAATGAATTGCATGGGTCTAAAGACCAACTTTGGAAAGCAAACTCAATATATGTCCATTTACCTGAATATCTTTTTGTTAAGTAATTTTGTTCAGGAAAACAATATGAATCTTCTAAAAACTTCCTTCCTGATAATTTATCAAAATCAAATGTATAGAATCCTTTGTGAAACTTATCAGGTCCTATCCAATCTTTTGCTGGACTAGTCAATTCACGAATCATTTCATTATATTCCCATTTATCTGGAGAGACAACTAATAGCCCAGCATTGACATCAGCACCACTTGGTTTATCAATATCTGTAATTAATTGGGGTATCTTTTCTCCATGAGTTAAAAAATCACAACGATCCCAATGAAATGATTCTTTCCATGGAAATCTTTTACGATTTTCGACCCATCCCGCGGGCGTGTCTAATGTAAATAATGAATCATAAAAGTTTAATGGAACCAAATCAGAATCAACAAAGCATACTTTTTCATAAGGAAATATATCAGGATTGAAAATATGTAATTTAAAAAATACATGTGAATAAGGATGATTTTTATCGTAACCCTTGCAGTTTTTAAATATTTTAGGATCCATCATGATTGTTTCTAATTCTCCTTCACCTTTCATTTTAAAGGGTGAAATATAGGGAACATAAATAACCTTATCAAAAACAACTTCTAATTTTTGTTTATCCTCTTCGCTTATATCAGGTGTTATAAAACAAATTACATCAGCTAAAGTATTTTGTCTTTTTAATCCTAATGCACCTAATATACAACCATCTAAATAAGATGCTTCACCTGTTTTAGGATTTGGAAACATCCCGAAAGCATAAGCAAATCTTTTTTTACCCATCTTTTCCATATAAGATGGTTTAGGGACTTTAATCTGAATCGTATTATGACAATAGATTAATGAATCAATATCTTGAATAAAAGGATCATCGCTAGCTTTCGTTTTTGCATCTTTAAACGTTGTAATTTCATATTCCGTAAAGTTTTTGGAAGATTTTTGACGTTTAAACTTTAGTTCAGGTGGTCTGACATAATTAATTCCCATATCAGGTCTATTTTGTGACATTTGATATATTATACGTTATATTTTAATTTAAAGGAAGACCAAGTATATTATATAATAATGGATGATTTAATCAATGCAATCGATAAAGAAAAAGAAAATAGATTTCAAAAACCTTGGCCGAAACTCGATAAAGGATCGAAATTAAATAGGATATTGATTTTTATAAAAATGGAAAAAACAAATCGAGGATTAAATGATTCTCAAGAAAAACAATTAAAAATCTTATTGTATCAATTGTGCGAAACGAATGCAATAAATAAAATTACTGATGTTAACTATTCAGAAGAATCGAATCAAATTGAAACTATACATAATTTGGTTTTTAATGAAGAAAACAAAAAATATAGTTACAATTATCCTGAAAAAAAAACAAAAGCCTCAACTAAATCAAAAACGAACGTAGAAAGACATTTTAACCGCAGTAAAACTAATAAGAATTAAAAATCGCCATCAAATTGAATTGCATTTTTCGTTGCGTCTATTTTCGGATTCGCTTTGTTCGAATATTCACCAACTCTCTTTTCAAAGAAATTTGTTTTGCCTTGCACAGATATCATCTCCATCCAATCAAATGGATTTTGAGAATTATAAATAGGTTCTACACCGAACATCTTTAACAAACGATCAGAAACATATTCAATATATTGAATCATTAGTTTCTTATTCATACCAATTAATTCACAGGATAAAGATTCTGTAATAAACTCTTTCTCGATCTCAACCGCTTCTTTAATAATCTCTTGAACCAATGAAGCTTCCGGTTTATTTTTCAAGTTGTGATACATTAAAACAGCAAACTCGGTATGCATCCCTTCATCGCGACTAATTAGTTCGTTACTATGACATAATCCAGGCATCAAACCTCTCTTTTTTAACCAAAAGATTGAACAAAATGCACCTGAAAAGAAAATACCTTCCACTGCCGCAAAACCGATGATACGATTTACAAATGGACTATCTTTATCATTGATCCATTTAATAGCCCATTGAGCTTTCTTTTGAATGGATGGAATCGTTTCAATCGCATTCAATAGATGATGTTTTTCTGTTTCATTCTTAATATATGTATCGATTAGTAGTGAATATGTTTCTGAATGAATATTTTCAATCGCCATTTGAAAGATATAGAAGAATTTTGCTTCCAATACTTTAACTTCTTGACAAAACCGATCGACTAGATTTTCATTCACAATTCCGTCAGAAGCTGCAAAGAATGCAAGGATATTTTTAATAAAATGTTGTTCTTTATCATTCAATTTTAGCCAATCTGAATTGTCTTTGGATAAATCTAATTCTTCGGTTGTCCAGAAATTAGCTTCCGCTCTCTTATACATCTTCCAAAATTGATCGTGCTGAATAGGAAATATCACATATCGGTTATTTTCTTCATTCAGCAAGTATTCGTCCGCCATTCTATATTTATAAACTTCTATTAGAAATAATATTTAAATTATTTATATTATCAAATTTATAATTTAAATGATTTATTTTGTATTTGATTTAGATGATTGCCTTATTATGCACCATAATTTACCTATTCGATACAATTCCATTCGAAGAGATCAACAACTTTCTGATTTATTTGAAAATATACAATATCCTAAATATATTTATACGAATGGAACCTATGGTCATGCTGATGTAATTTTGAAACAAATGGATCTGAGCCATTTATTTATTAAGATTTATTCCAGAGATACTCTTGACACACCAAAACCAGATATGCAATCATGTATCGATGTCCACAATGATATAATTAATATCTTCGATGAAGGATTATCCCCTACAATTTATTTTTTTGATGATCAACGTATAAATTTAAAAACAGCCAAACAACTTGGATGGACCACATTTTGGATTCATCCAGAATATAATAAAAAGAATACTTATGAGTATATTGATTATTCCTTTCCAACATTAAAAGAAGCTCTCTTTTATTTGCAATCCGTCCATGCAAGATATAATTTTGCTTGAATTATAGAAATGTCATATATATATATATATAAATTGATATAGTATTTTATTCATAAGACTTAAAAATCCTTACGGCGCCCCACACCACCACCATTTATCACCACCACTCGACCGGAGATCTACTCGATGGACAGTTTGTCCTGGAGGACAATTTTGGGTTATATCACCAGCTGGATGTCCGCAATCAGAATCAATAAGACAACAATGGGTATAACTACTATTATACCCACTTCGACCATCACCGCCACCATCATACCATCCATTATATGTTCCATCGCCCTCACAATCATCCCCCAACCACCCCTGTTCATGACAACAATCTCTAACCGCTTGTCCTTCATGTTTAGCGGTTGTTAAATTATTGGGAAGACATTCTCCATTAATTTCGGTATATCCGTTTACACACTCACATTCTCTACAATCATTATCTACATGAACCATATTTTCTCCACATTCACCACATGTATCTTCACATTTATCACCCAGATTGTTTTCTTTGCAAGAACATATGCTACCCAAAATGCCTCCTTGGGCGTCTGGTGGTTGATACATTCTTAAAATATTTCTATCATTGTATTTATCGGCGAATAATAATTGAAGGTCATCTTCAGAAGATCCACTTGGATCCCACTGTTCTAATATTGTCGATGTTGATTGATGGACCGATTCACCTGCACGTGTTATTTCTGTATTGAATGGTGAATCTCCGACCGCGTGCGCCCTATTTTCTATAGAATAAATATTATTTTTATTTTCTGAAGTCCCGTCTGGCATTATGAAATTAATAGGACCTGAAGGTAGTATAAAATTATCATTTGAAGGATAACAATTTCCCATATTACATAAACAATTTTCACCTTCAGGGCATTCTTCCGTTCCTGAACAAGACCATCGGATTCCATTCGCGCAAGATGCGGTAGTGATATCATCACCTGTTTCAGGACAGTAATATTTTCCAGCCCCAAAACTTGGTTCGATTCCGCCAATAGAAGCGAGGGTATATGCGAGTGATTCTTGATACAGGTGAAGGGCTCCTAAGCATGTGGAGTCATATTGAGTCCCGTCGCTCGAGATAACTCCATCTTTTACATTTTTATGAGGTAAACTAAAACTATTACCCTCAAACCAATTTCCAGATTTTTCGGGGGATATTAGGGTATTTAGAATATCTCCGTGTTCATTTATATTATCTAATACGCACATCGTTTGCTCAAGCAGTCCCTCTTGAAAGGCGTCTCGGTTGTTTTCGTTGAGTCGCACTTGATCCAAATTTGCTGTAGTTTTTGTCTCACAATAATCTCCATGTGCAGAGTCACCTTGTAAAAATGGGTTATTACTCCCTCGCGAATTCATTGTATAAGAACAATCACATAATACAGGCTGATGTCCCTTTGGATCTATATAATCCGGTAATTTTTCAATCGTCCCCCAATGATAATTACCATCCACTGGTTCTTCTGGTCCTTTCTGATATTCGGGGTCCTCGGTAGAGTCTCCCTCCGCGAAAAACCATCTTCTTTTCCTTAGTTCGGGGTCGGGTGGCGGCAGGGTAGAGTTTTGTTTCTCACGGAAGATAGCGTCGATGCGGTTGGGTTCTACATCATTCAAATCATTTTTTTCAGAATCAGCCGATAAAGTTGTTCCCAGTGCGCCAGCGGAAGGAGCATGGGTTTCTTTTTTTCTCCATTTATCTGCTTCATACAATTGCTTTCTATCTTCTGCGGACATAGGATCACCTATATTTGGAAAATCTTCCATCGGGATTGATCTACCTAATGAACCATAGACACCTTTCCCGGCATCACCGCAATTTGTTGTTAATTCGCATCGATGTCCCCATTGATTTGATTCATCAGGTTCACTAATGTATTGCACAGAGGGTCTAGTTTTTTCACTTAAACGACTATCCTCTGGTATACTTGAAGAACCAAATACTTCACGGGCTGTTAATTGAACACCATCTGTGTTTGTCCTTATAATATCTTGATTCCTCATATCTGCATTCCATGTTCCAAAGGAATCATCGATATATTGTTGATATATAAAACTTGAAAGACTTAAGGTTGGATCCGTTGTGTAATCACTACCATGTTGATTAAATCGAATATTCCCCGTGTTGTATAAAACGGTGTCAGTGATAGTATTTCCTTCCCGTTTTTTCGTGCAATCACATATTGGAGGACCTCCGTCCCAATTTTTATATGTATAATAAAATAAAGCGTCGGGTGTTTTAATAGGGCCATCATTACGTGTTGTTGTCTGCCCTGGATCTGCCTTCACATGATCATCCGAAAATATTGGAGATATTTCTTGCAATCTGTCTTCTTGATAGAATTGTTTTAATAAAAGATTGAATATATTCTTTTGTTGTATTTCAGTTCCGTTATAATAAGTGAATGCTAAAACCCGCAAATAGTGCTCAAATACAGTATCCTGGTTTGAATCAAAATTAATATCTTTTTCACATACGATATCCGGGAATGACATAATTGATTCATAATACTTCATTTTTGTATAATTTTCGTAATATTCTTTTCTTTCAGAAGAAGAAGCCAGACGTAATCTGTATCTCTTTGCGCGCAATTTTTTAGCAGGTGTGTTATTGTTGATGTTATTCTCATATGTGTCCACACTATTAAAAAGTGGCTGTAGTGCCGGAGGCACTTCAAGTGCAAGCAGGACTTGCTGAGCCGCATTTCCGACGACTTCGCCCACCGCTTCTGCTACATATCGTGGAGCAGATGCAGCAACCTCAGATGTAGCAGCTGAGGCTTCTTCCGATACAGCAACAACCGCCGCCTCGAGATCAGCATCCATTGGGCAGGTGGAGGAATTATTATTCACTCCTGTTTTAATCCAGCGTGACTGGTTATTAGGATCTTTTTCCCAATAATCATATGTTTCCTTATTAATATCATTATGGATATTCCTTAATAAATCTTGAATGTATGGCTTATTCGACTCATCATGATACTTTACAATTAATTGATCGATTATTTCATAAAATACTACAGATTGATCTTCACGTAAATCTATATATGATTCTTGATAGCTTCTATCTTTATAATCAACGGCATCAAACGAAAATTGCCATTCATCTAACCTTCCATGACATCCTTCACTTATATTCTCATCCGTAATCGAATTGCGACAATCTCTTCCAAATCGATTCTCTTCATCAGAGCAATCACATAGAACTTTACCTTCCTGATTTCTCGTTTCATCTAGACTATCTGGGGGAATTAATTCATCAAACCATCTCTTTGTTTTTAGAGCTTTATTCCTATTCGAGTCTTCATAGAGGACTTTTCCGCCCTCACACGTATCCTCATTAATGCAGCCATTATCATCGTCCCAATAAAATCTATCTGTATTACCCATGCTATCTTCGATACTTCCACAGCTACACGTTCCATCAGGATTACATGTCCCAGTTGTTCCTCCAGACATTGGATTTTCACCCATCTCACACCAGTTCACACTACAATCATTTATACTACTTGTCTGAGTAGACATTCCTCTCAACCCACCTTTACATTGAGAACAAATTGCATCGACCCCTTGAACATTTGTATAATCTAATTCACCTAATTGTGGAGATCTAAATATATTGGGATTTACTGTTCTGTAGAAACACAATTGTTTACTTATATTACCCTCATCTTCATCTGTTCTTTCTGAAGGATTGTTGCAGTCCTCCAGCAAGGGTCCTGCATGAACCCACGTGTTTTTAAGGGATTGAGGGGCTTCGGCGGTTGGCGTAACATTGAAGGAATCGGTCGAGCAATACTGCCTATTATTGGTAATAGGCTGCCCTGTTGTGCAATCCACGGGCGTCATCTGATCATCAAGGCAAGGTGCTCCACCACTCTCACCAGTATTGAGTGAGCAAATTATATCTTTATAAGTTTGTCGTTCCGTTTCATCGCAACTATCTCGATAGTGCTTTATTGTATCAACATCATCTCTAAATTCTGATTTATTACTACATGGATGAATGAATCCTGATCCATCATTATTCAGTTCGTGCAACATATTTGAAGCATCGTTGTGATGTTCATAAGGTATCATTTGGGTATTTGTATTGAAATGTTCTCTTAAATATTCCATTGTCTGCTTAGAATTAATATATCGCTTTATTTTTTGATCTTCCTGACTATCTCCCTGAGTTTTGGAGGTGCATGTGCGTTGTGCCCCATCCCAATCACAGTATCTGGTATCACAAACGCCTTCTTCACCTATTTCACATACATCATCCATTAAATGATTTGAATCAAATACATTCCGCCCACTACCATCGATTGTTTCCATTGCTAACTCCTGAATAACACTTGGAGCAACGTGTTGAATCATTGGGCTAAAACCATATTTGGCTTTATAAATATCTGACATATTTCCACCCTCCCAACGATTACATAAAGGGTCACCGGCTTCGTTAGTATACATATCTCCGAAGTTTGTAAAACAAAAATCTCCATTCACAGTTGTATTATTGTTCATTAACTCCTGCGTTGATACACATCGAGTCCCTGTAGTAGTTTCGCCAGGAATGATACCTGCACAACGAAATTCGGGCGGACAATTCATATCTGAATCGTCCCCCATGTTGCATGCACAATCAAAGGATGAATTATAATCGATATCTGTTTGATTGCATTTTTTAACACATCGAGCGTTGATAGGGTCACAAGTATATTCTGTCCCTTGACATGGATCCCCTGAACCTGAAGGACAATGCTCACATAAATAGTTATTTGGTCGTTCGGAAGGAACAACACAGGTGTTTGTCTGAGTATAACAAATATCACTTAATTTTTCAGGAATAAAACTTTCATTGTTACAAGAGGATTCACTCTTATGAGTGCAATCCTCTACACATTGTCCATCAGTGCCTTGAGAATCTCCCTCTTCCCATTTACATAAGTTTTTATACATCATTGATGATTCACAATCCGGTTGATTTTGTGGTATGGAACAATTAACGTCTGGATTGCATAATTTTGTTGGATTCGTTTGCCCATTGTATTTCTTTTGACCATTCGAAGAACATTTTCCATTACTTTCATCCCACGCACATTCTGATACCAATGAACATCCGTCGTCGGCAGAGCACAAACTTTCTTCTAAACGATTAATATTGGTAAACTCGTCGCCCGATCCAGATTCTTCAGGAAAATGATCTCCTAACTGATATTTACGTTCCATTTCATATAAATTATCAATATTCCCTTTCGCTGTGATTAAGTGGGTAAGCAATTGTGCGCTAAACGAAGATTTCAAGAATATAAGAGAGTCGAGTTTCCTTTGGGTGATTACTCCTGTCTCATCCATTATATCAGCGCCATGTATTAATTGAACGATTCTATCTACAAGTGACCGGTAAGCTGAGTGAAGCTGTTCTTCGGTATATTCTTCTCCTTCTACCGTTTCAGGGCAGAGACGGAATCCATGGACTATTTCCATGCATTGTTGTCCGGGAGGGAAAACTGTTTGACCTTGTGAACAAGCACAGTGTTCGTGCAAGATATTATCTTGTAAACCGGTGGTAAGATAATAGGCGCTTATTTCTTTTTCTATTTTATCCCAAT
>MDTG01326107.1_pt1 | contig 16808 bp, 9 predicted proteins | sample 811421 | NCBI WGS metagenome assembly MDTG01 (sample SAMN05326645, study PRJNA326480) | marine metagenome | isolation source: seawater | place: Pacific Ocean: South East | collected 2011
AATCATCTCAACTTTAAATCTTGGGTCTTTCTGATGACCGATTTTTGACCATGGTGCTGATGCATATATCTGTTTAGCACACTGCTCATATATGATAGCCGATGAGTACATACCCGCTGGTACTCCAAGATTATTAAATGTGACTTTGAATGTAACTTCTCCTTTTAAATTTGCCATAATATTAGTTTTAATTAAACATTAGTTATGACCAAGAAAAGAATATAAAATCTCGATTATTTTAGACGAGTGTCTCGTATTCTAAACCACCGTGTCTCGAGTTGATCGGCTGGTACGCCAAAGCGTTCTTGATACTTAGCAAAAGTATTGATTTTTTTGACTTAATACTTAATTCTATCTATGATTTTGTTTTTGATAGTTGTTTTAGAAGGTTGTTGTTAGGGGAATGATTTTTTACATTGAAGTCCATGTATAAATGTTGATTTGAACAATTTATATTTTCTCAAAAGTTATAAATTGAAAATATGGATTTAGCTCATCTATATAAGTTAGAGATAAAGGCTGATTTACCTTAAATGACTCGATATAAATTTTCAATGTCACCTCATGATACGGTTGATTAGTCTTATCAAATTGATAAATACCCTGTTTAGGTCTTCTAAAAAATCCTGCTTCCAAAAACATCGGAACGACACTATAAATCCCATTTTCAGTTGCCCGATTACCACCATAAATGTTAGAAATTGATTTTTTGACCGTTTCTGTGTTAATAATTTCTTGTACCGCAAAATACTTTCCAAATATCTTTAAAACATCATAAGAGAATGGAAACGCTGAATTCAATAAAGCTATCAATATAATATCTCTGTCTTGCTTCTTCTTGATTGCCAATTTTATCGCAAATTTATTCGCATTGATAAAAGGCATTAATGGATTTTTAAGAATGATTCGATTAACTATCCTTAAAGCTTTTTTTAATCTATTTTCACCGCTGTATTCAAGCCGTAACTGCTCCACAATATATTCATTTGAATAGTCGTCATTTAAGTATGCTTCCAATGCAGCATGAAGAGTTTCCAAAGGGATTCTCTGATTTATATCTATTGACTTATTATTCATTTATAATTTCTATAAATGGTATCACTACTTCAAGGAAGTGGGCTCCGCCATGCGTTACCAAATTATCTCTTCTTGAAAAACTTAATTCATCTTTGAAATAAAGAGCTTTCTCCTCCTCCACAATTGAATCAATTAGCTGGGGATTATTGTCTAAAAACTCATCTTTCAACCTTTTTTCAGAGTATTCAAGATGTCTTTCACTTCTGCTACCTGATTTATTTGTCCCTAATTTTTCTTTTCCATTCAAACCACGCCATCCTTTTGCTTGAACATTACCATGGTCGCTTGTGATAATTACTCTAAAACCTTTTGACAGCAATTCTTGAATAGTCCCTTGTATTTTGCTACGCACTAACCAATTCTCAGTCAGTTTCAGGAGATCATTATAATCCTTGGAACTGTGCATGTAGTCATCCAAGTCTTTGTAAACAATACCCAACCTTTTTATACCATCAATATTAGAAACGTTAATTGTATCATGCTGATACAGTATTTCAAAATCATTGAAGTTTTTAGACTTCCAGTAATCCCTCCAAAGCTTTGATTCATTAGTTGGGTTTTGCTTGTAAGATTCTAATGGACTAGAACCTCTGAAAATTGCTTGGCGTGAGAGTTGTGTAATAGAAGGAATCCAAGAGAAAGTGATCTCTTCTTTTTTGTTTCCGGACAACCTATTTTTAATTAAAGCATACTGCCAAAAGCTTAAACCATCAATTACAATAAGTGCAATTGCATTCTGTTTGTAATTGAAATCTAAATAATCCAGAATCTTGGATACGATCTGTGGCCTCTTAATCGGATTTGAATTTTTAACTTGAGCATATTTAGAATGAATATGCTCTTGAAATTTTTCATTTGCTTCTTTTATCAATTTTAGAACTAAGGTAAACTGCTCAGTACCGATGGACTGTGAAAAAGCATCTCCAAAAAGAGTGGCTATTTGATGCCAGTCGATACTTTCCGTTTCTAAAGCTTCATTAATTCTATCTTTCAACTCATCAATATCAAATTTTGGATTCTTTGATTTTGAAACAGCGGAAACTTTTTCGATTTCTTTGATTGTTTCACTTTTTGAAAGTGAAAACAACTGTTTCTTAATGAATAATTTATCCAATATTGATAATGGTAAATCTTTTACCGATGGTATGTGATACTCTGAAAGATATTGACTTAAAAAGAATTCAGAATGAATTGCAATGCTTTCAACATCTTCCAAGTATTGTCGGTTATCCTTATTAATAAGGAACAAGGTTTTAGAATTATCTCTTAATTCAAATGCTACCCTTTGGGCGAGGTTGTTTCCGAACGAAACATTAATGTTTTTTCGTTCAAATGCTTCTATCACATCCGTGCGAAATAAAAATCCGTCATTGTTTTCTATAATGAGAACAGGAGCATCATAATCGGAAAGGACTTTGATTATATGTTTTATCAGGCTATTCTCCATCTAGTCTAAATGATAAAAGTTGTTTAGTTCCAGGAATAAGTCTTTGATTCTCTTCAAATTCAGATAACCATTTTTTATGCTCGCTCTCAAGTCGATTTAACTTTGACCTTCGAATATTTTCAATACCTATTTTATTGATTCTTGACTTTTGAAATTCGTATGAATTCAATTTGTTGTCTTTTTTAACTCTCAAAGATTCCTTTAGATCGGCTTCCATGTTTTGAAAAGCCATGTAAAGAGCATTGTTTATAATGTTTGAAAAATCCTTTGACTCGGTTACTCCTTTAAATTCGATTTGATCAGAATTGTCTTCGGAATTGAGTCTATTCCATATATCGTTGGCATAAGCAGAAAACAATTTTCCTTTATCAGATATAAAAAAGGGCTGATAATGGATTTTTGTCTCAAACCTGTTTTGGGCTGAGATTTGCCATAATGACCAATAACCTGCTGTTTCATTTTCAGACCAAAACTTTATAACAGGTATGTTTGATTCGCCATTGAACTCGCTTATATCACTCAAAATTTTCTTAATCCAGTCATGTTGCAAAGTGATATGTTCAACATCCGGGTTATTTATTGAAATCTCTGAATCAAAAGTGATTTTCCTATTTTCTTCACCAATGGTTATGTTATGAAAGCCAAGTAAGCTTTTCGAAGCAGAGCCTCCATTTAGTTTAATGTATTCAAACACTAAAGATTCCAACCATTGAGGGAGGGGACTGTATTTTATCTCAGAAGCCTTTTTAGACTCAATTTCATTTTCATCTACTTGAGGTAATACCCCCTCCGTACTTTGAAAATCTCGCAGTTTACTTTTTATTTCAGTAAGCCATTTTTCTCCTGCAAATTCAAACCGATCGGGATCTAACAAACTTTGTAAGTAAAGTTTATTTACCTTTTTCATATCAATTGCAGAATCCAAGACATCTGCCGTCTTATCAATCCCTAATTGGTCTATGATATTATTAAGCTTCTCTTCAATAACTTCATACACTCTTAAATCAACGCTGTTATTTGTAAGCATATTAAATGCCTGGACAATATGTTTTTGACCAATCCTATCCACACGACCTATCCTTTGTTCAATCATCATTGGATTCCATGGCAAGTCGTAATTGATAATGACATGGCAGAACTGCATGTTTAGGGATTCTCCGGCAGCATCTGTGGCAATTAGTATTTGTGCATCGTTTTTAAAGTTTGACAACGCTTTTTTACGCTCATCTAAATCTTGACTTCCATTTATGCTTGCACATGAATAACCTTTATTGGTAAAGAAGTTATGTAGCATTTTTTGAGTAGTTCTAAACTCAGTGAATACCAGAATTTTCAAAGAGCTATCGTTTTTTTCTTGTTGTAGCTTTATGAATTTATCCATTAAAGCATCGGCTTTTGCATCGGCTTCTGTATTCAAACAGTCTTGTGCCTTTTCGATTAAATCGTGCAATAGACTTTCTTCATCTACGAATCCTTCATTATTGCTTTGGTAAAACCCTTCAAAATCAATATCCTCGTAAAACTCGTCTCCAAATTGATCTATATCATCAGAATAGTTTTCAACGTCATTATCATCACCGTAACTTAGTCGTTCCAACCTTCCTTTCATGGCAGAGAGTATTGCTGCCGTAGAACTACTGACTAATCTCTGAAAGAGAATCATAATCAATCCAGTTGCACTGTTTTTAGATCTCTTAGCGGTATTAAACCCTTTTCTCACATATTCAGTAACCGCACCATATAACTCAATTTGTTTTTGATGCTTGTTCAAATCGAGCAGCACATCAAAACGGTGAGTTTCTCTTTCATTAAATAATTTTTTACCATCGTAATCCACGGCTAATCGTTTCTCCGTTCGGATTACATAAGGTTCTAATTCTTCAATACCAGGTAATCCTTCTCCTGCAAAGGCATCAGGGTCCAATAGTTGTAATATCCTTCTAAAATGATCCGATTTACCTCGGTGAGGTGTAGCAGATAAAAGCAATACATTCGATACCGTGTTGCACAGTTCTTGGGCTAATACATACCTTGATACGGTTGATGATGCACCACCCATTTTATGAGCTTCATCTATTATGACCAGATCAAAATCTGCTTCCAGTACAGCTTGCATTCTGTACTTATTGTATTCATTTACTCGCTCTTGACTCCATCCCTGTCTTTTTTCCAAAGGTTTAAGAGCATCCGTTGATACAATGATTTGATTGTGTTGTGTCCAAAAATTAAATTCTTCATCGGCATTGATGTTTGAAAATGTTCGTGCCATTGAAGTAATCATCTCCGAATCGTAAAGTTGAAACACCTCATTAAAATGCTCTTTTAATTCACTTAGCCATTGTAGCATACTTGATTTTGGCACAATAACTAATACACGTTTAATGTCTCCACGCAACTTTAATTCTTTCAGAATCAAACCAGTTTCAATAGTTTTACCCATTCCAACTTCATCTGCCAGTAGAAAGCGATTTTGAGTGGATTGCATTACTTTTTCCAATACCAATATTTGGTGTGGTAGGGGAATTAAACTACTCTCATAAGGTGCTAGAATATTCTTCTTCGCTACTTCATCTTTAATTTTGGCAGCAATGGAAATAAAGCGTATCAATGGAATATTGAATTCAACATTTTCAGTCTCCAAATCTTCTTTCGCGACCTGTAAGAAAGAACCATCTTCTAAAATACGTATCCAAGCAATCGTTTTCGCGAAAACTTCTTTTTCTCCAAGAACTTCTATGGCTTTACCCTTATATAGCATATTACACTCTTGAACTTGCTATATCGTAAAACTGCAATAAGACTTCGTCTTCCATTAACAAGTTGTTTGGAATACGGTCTCCAATTTGAACAATGGTATTAAAATCTTTATCCTGATAGGATTGCTTGAATCCGGCACGTAAAGCTTCTACACGAACTTCTTTTATTTTGCCTTTGGGTTTAGCAGCCTCAGTTTTGTAAACTTCAAATTGCTTTGACAAACGTTTGGTTCGCAGTTTCTCTAAATCTGCTTCGTTTTCAGGATCTGGCACATACCACTTGCCTTGCTCATCTTTTAGGAAGTTTTCTTCGAGTATGTCAGCTAATTCAGGAATAACATCTCCTTTACGCACACCAGCCAAGGCTTGCATCCATAAGGGCTGAATGTCTTGGTATGCCAATGATTTTTCAGTTAATACATTCTTCAACCACAGCACACCATCTTGTTCTGATGAAACTAAAATGGATAATTGAATAAACTCCGGATTCTCCGCTTTCTTTTTATCGTATTCTTGTACTTGCTCGTTGGTGAAAAACATTCCGTCTCTCTCGATAAAACGCTCTCGCAATCCTTTTTGAAACGCTACTGCATCAATGGGTACAGGCAATCCTTTTTGTACATAGAAAGCAATTAATCTATCGAATAGAATTTTTGGGCTACGCTCAATTATAGCAGTTGTGGCATTATCTTTAACCAAGTGAATTGGTAAGTGATTTAGGTGCTCTTCTACAAAATCCCATACTGCCACATCTGTATTTTGATGTTGTTTGAATTTTTGATCAAATTCTGAAGATGGCTTGTAGCAAGAAATTACAAGATCTTGTTTTACAGCAGTAGCAGTATTGACTGCGTTAAAACTACCTTGCTTTTTGTCTATACCTGCTACATTGGCAATAATAAAACCAGAATTTTGTATCGAATTTTGTATGATATTCCAAATTGCAGCACTTGTATTGCTAAATTCAACCGTCATCCATTTTCCTGGCTTGAGAATTCTAAAAAACTCTTCCAATGTAGAGGACATAATCAATTGATACTCGTTTTTTCCTTTGTGTTGAGATCTATTTTCAATTGCTTCTTTTTCAATGTTTGTTCGAATCCGTAACCACGATTCTGATAAAGAGCTTAATTCAGAATACATAATATTTGCTCCAAATGGTGGGTCGAGAAAAATGTAGTCAATAGAGTTCTCTTGAATATTTTGAAGATCTGATGCAGATTGATTACTTATTAAGTTGTTTTCTGATTTAGTTATTAATGTTTTTTTAGCCTTTTCTATGTCCTTATATTTCCTTTGTATTGTGTCAATCACATTGTATTCTTGGCTTATGGAAGGAATAGACATATTATTGACTGATCCTGCACTCTTTCCACCACTTCGATAAGGCATTCGCTTCGTGCATCTCATTGAAATAATTGAGGTAAGAAAAAACATCAATTTTGATGATTCTTCTTCTTTTAAAAACAGTCCTTGCAAATAAGCTAAGGATAATAAAGCTCTCCTTTCGTAATAGTGATGTGCATGTGTTATTCCGATTTTAACATTACGCTTTGTTTCATCTCCTTCAACAATTTCATATGATGGGAAACTGTAATTTGAAGTGAAATTTTCAATCTTATGTAACGTCTCAAAATCATGATCATCAGGTCTTTTTCGAGACCTTTTTTTGAGTTTATTGGTGTAATCGATAACAACAGGTTGCCTTTTTAACTGTTGAATAGTCGATTGAATACTATTGTCATATTTTGTTTCAAAAACTTGTTCTAAGTCAGACTTTTTAAGGTTAGAGTTACAATTTGGACAGTCAAACTCACTTTTTACAGATTCATTTTCTTTATTAAATGCAAAATTCCAGTATGTATCTTCATGATTACAATTAGGACAGGAAAAAACATCACTCCATATAACGTAGTTTATTCTGGCCATTGATTTCGAAGATTCGTCCCAAGTTTCATACATCCAAGAAAGTTCTTTATTAACTTTTTTGATGATTGAATTAAATTCATCTCGAATCCGCAGAAGATTCCAATTAATGTTAAAGTTATATGCAATAAAGTTAGCTATCGGACTTAAATCAAGTCCGATATACCTTAAATTACCTAGTTCTTTCTCAAAACTGAGAGCTTTGCAGGCAACACCTGTCATACCTGTTCCTTGAAAACCATCTAGCACAATATCACCTTGTTTGGTATAATGCTTTAAATATCTCATAATTGCTGGATGAGGCACTTTTGTATGATATGAATGTGCTCTATATATGGGATTATTCTTTCCTTCACTTACATCCGCAGCATAAGGTTCATCTACTTCAAATACAGCAGAACGTTTCCCTTCCTTCTCTAATTGCTTTTTCTCTTCTTCCCATTCTGCAATAAAGTCATTTAACCATGGATTGGGGCAAGCAGTGTAGTATGGTGGATCGGATAAGTTCAAAATATCCTCATCCTCTCCAATAGGAAAGCCTTCCATTTGTTTGAGTTCGGGTAGATTTTTGCGAAGCTCTTCACGGAAATAGTTTCTACGGTCTTCTTCTGTGTTGAAGGTAAGGCCTAATACTGTTGTTTTATTTGATTCTACTGCCATAAATTATATTCTTGAACTTGCTATGTCATAAAACTGCAATAAGACTTCGTCTTCCATTAACAAGTTGTTTGGAATACGATCCCCAATTTGAACGATGGTTTTAAAGTCTTTATCCTGATAGGATTGCTTGAATCCGGCACGTAAAGCCTCTACACGAACCTCTTTTATTTTGCCTTTAGGCTTAGCGGCCCCAGTTTTGTAAACATCAAATTGCTTTAATAAACGCTTGGTTCGCAGCTTTTCTAAATCAACTTCGTTTTCAGGATCTGGCATATACCACTTGCCTTGCTCATCTTTTAGAAAGTTTTCTTCGAGTATGTCTGCTAATTCTGGAATAACATCTCCTTTACGCACACCTGCCAACGCTTGCATCCATAAAGGTTGAATGTATTGATATGCCAGAGGCTTTTCACTCAATACATTTTTCAACCATAATACTCCATCCTGTTCCGATGACACCAAAACGGATAATTGAACAAACTCAGGATTCTCTGCTTTCTTTTTATCGTATTCTTGTACTTGTCCATTGGTAAAGAACATACCGTCTCTCTCGATAAAACGCTCTCGCAAAACTTTTTGAAACGCTCCTGCATCAATTGGTACAGGCAATCCCTTTTGTACATAGAAGGAGATTAAGCGATCAAATAGTATTTTAGGGCTTCTTTCAACAATCGCGTAAGTCGAATTATTGGTGGAAATATGAATTGGAAGATGACAAAGATGTTCTTGTACAAAATCCCAAACAGCCACATCTATATTTTGGTTTTCTCTAAACTTTTCGTCAAACTCTAATGATGGTTTGTAACATGAAATTACTAGATCTTGATTGACAGCCGTAGGACCTATAAGTGCTTGCAATCCACCTTTCCCTTTGTTTAATGCTGATACAGAAGAGATAACAAATCCCGCTCTGTTTATTGAATACTGAATTGTATTCCAAACAGATGCACTTGTGTTACTAAAAACCACTGTCATCCAGCTATTTGGTTTCAATACACGATTATATTCACTAAAGCTTTTAAGCATTAAATCTTGGTATTCAAATAATGACTTATTCTGTGACTTAGACTCTATAGCTTCAAATTGATTATTAGTTCTAACTTTTAACCAGAACTCAGGAAATACGTTTAGTTCTGAATACATTATGTTCGCCCCGAATGGAGGATCAGTAAAAATATAATCTACTGAATTTTCATCGAGGGTCAGCCTAGTGGCAGAATTAACAGAAACAACCTGATTGGACTTACTATCAATTCCCTTGATTATTTTTTTCAGTTGAAATTCCAACTGGTCTATAGGATTATTCACAACATACAAACTGGGTAAGTACAGTGTACCCGCCATAGGACCAACTAATGCTCGAGATCCATGTTGAGGCATATACCTATTAAGCTTGGTTAGTTTTGGTAATATTGCTGTTAGCAAAAACATCAATTGGTTTTTGTTTTCGTAATTCTTTATCTCCTCGATGAAGTGGGTAATAAACACAAGAATTGAAGTGTCGTAAAAATCATGTATATACTCAAATCCTTTGTGAACACCAGCACGCCAAGTATCTCCCCAATTATCACCTTTACCCAGAATTAAATCAATTTTCATATTGTCTTTAATCATAGTTGTGGCTACGTCCAATCGTGTCGAGTCAGAATCATTAAAAGTTCTTAAAAGCCTTCCATTGTTACTATTTTGATTAACTAATATGGGTCTGAATTTTCTAACACTCCTACTAGCTTTAGTGAGAGGGTCGAAAACATGCTCATAGGATTTGGTTAGCTTTCTTTTATTCAAAGTGCTGGAACAATGCAAACAAGTCAGCTCATCCTTTAATGAACTATCCTCCTTATAAGCTGTTTCGTAATATGACTGGTCATTTCCACAGTTTTCACAAACAACGAAATCAGAATAAGCAACATAATTTATGGAATGACCATCACTCAAAAATAAATTACCTATTTTGTTTTTCAGATTTGCTATTACTTCTTCGGCATTATTTAAAAATAATTCAGAATCAAAATTTGAATTGAAAACAGAAGAAATGAAAGAAGCAATTGGTGACAAATCAGAAATTATAGCATTCCTTTTACCCCATCTCACATCATTACCGAGTTTTTTAAACTCATTTTCAATTGCATGTTTGGTTTGAGCTCCTTCATTTTCAGTCATTAAAGCAGCATACCCTGCCATTCCTGTACCCCCAAATGCATCAATTATTATATCACCCGGGTTGGTATAATGAAGTAAATATCTCAAAATTGCCGTATGAGGAACTTTGGTATGATACGAATGAACATTGTATGAAGATATATTTTTGTTAACTTCTACATCAATGGCGTAGGGAACATTGACACTTTTTCCATCATTGCCCTTTTTTCTCTCCCATTCAGCAATAAAATCGTTTAACCATGGGTTTGGACAAGCCGTATAATATGGTGGATCGGATATGTTCAAAATATCCTCATCTTCTCCAATAGGAAAGCCTTCCATTTGCTTGAGCTCGGGTATCTTTTTTCTAAGCTCTTCACGGAAATAAGTTCTACGTTCTTCTTCTGTATTGAAGGTTTTGCCTAATACCGTTACTTTATTATCCACTTTAATATCTTCAATAGTATCTTATTTCAGTATGATTCTGATTTTATCTCTTTCTTTTCCTTTGGAAATGTTGTCGACATAAGCCTTAAAAGCTTCAACCGCTTCATCAGGAGTTAAAGGTTTGTTGAAAGTTGCTTTCATACCATCCAAACATAATTCAATTTTTTCTAAGCCTTTGTGCAAGCTCATAATGGCATTACGAATGGCAAGAGTATTATCCTTTTGAAGCTTTACGGTATCGCTTTTAAAATCCTTTAGCAATTTTACTTGAGTAGGATCTAGCAAACTCATTTTCTTCTTCACCAATGGATCTTCCAAGGTATCTTTTAAAGTTTGTTGCCAATCAGCCAATAGTTCAGTCAATTCTTTTTTACACGATTGAACTGAAACAATACTTGCATCTTTAAAATCAATAGGGTTAAAATCTTGATAAGGAGCTGTTAGTATAAGTTCTTTATTCACATTAACATCAGCAGGTTGAAGTTTAGCTAATTTGCTTAACCATTGGTGATACTGTGCGATAGAAAGAAAGTCTGCTTCTTTTAGGATGTCGCAAATGGCTTTTCCCTCACTATCTAATAAAGCCTGCTTTTGTGTATTGTCTGCATCACTGATTCTGTAATCCAAATACAGTTCAAGATACCAATCGGCATAGCAATTTTTTAATTGGCTTAAACGTGCTTTATAATCCTTAATCTTCTTACTATTGTTTGAAGAAAGAATAGTTGCTAGTTGATTGATTTCATAAGTGATTTCTTCTTTTAACTTAGCATCTGTAATGTACTGTTTGCACTGTTGTAAATAATAAATGTCTTCGTTGAAATGATTGATTTCTGCCAATTGATTTTCTATCTTCTGAATTAATGGTTTTGCTTCCAATACTCGATTTATATCGTCCACAGAAAACTGGAAGTTTTTCATTCGAGCCTCGGAAGTGTAGTTGGCTAGTTTATCACAGAATCTTGAAAAGGCGGTGAAGGATCTATGGTATTCAGATGCGTCATTTTCAGAGATGAGCTCAATCCCCTTAAATATCAATCCACCCTGAATTTTATTTAATACAGAAACCGTTCTTTTTGCCCAATCATTGGCTGTCATAGTAAGCTCTAAATAAGTAGATTCACTTTTTAAATGTTTCGATAAATCTTTACCAAGCAAACCAATAAACATTGCTTTTAAAGCTGATTCATTGAGTCCTTTAGGTGGTTTTACATGATTGAAGGAATAGTATTCCTCTTTTATAACGTCTTTTAGGTCTGATAAATTGGTTGAGTTTATAGATTTACCTGATGAAAGCGTGATTTCCAATTCTCCAAGAGCAGCCAGTGCTGCTAATACAATGAACTCCAATTCGGCTTCAATTTTAAAGTCTTTAGATAACCAAAGGTTGTCGCTCTTATCCACTTTTTCAATAATTTCCAAACGATTGAGTACTTGACCTTCGCCTTTCTTTTTTAGTTGAGTTAAAAGGCTTTTTGCATAAGGTGAATGACTATAATCAAGCATTCCAGGAATCCAAAGCTGAAGCCCCGAAAGAATGCCTTCACCATCTCTGTTGGATTGTTCCGGGTTAGCAACTTTAGCCAATGCATTTTTAACAAATCTATCATAGTTGTCATTTGTTAAAGCAGTATTTAATTGCGAGAATTTTGGATAATTTGGTGTTTCTTGTTCGAACCAATTTTCAAATATCTCAGAGGCTATTCCTGAGAATATTTGTTCTTTGCTTGAACCAACACCCGGTAAAGAAAAACCATTGAGTGGGTATTCCTTACCTTGATAATCTACTTTCGTGATTTGTAAATATTCAGCATTGAATAGGTTAATTGCTTTTTTCTTTAAAATTTCAATTTTCTGTCTGTATATAGCCTTTTCAGAGGAAGCAGATCGAAATTCTAATGCTAGTGCAGCTCCATAAAGGGTTAAAGCTTGTTTGAATTCATCAGAAATCCCATCCATGATAAAATAAACTTCATCTTCATCGTGGTTACGCTTCTTTTTGGATTCATCAAAAATCGGCATAAAGTACATGTAGAAATGTTGCCTTGGATGTGTAGTTGATTTTTCATTTGGATTACCAAAGAAAATATATCCATCACGATAGGTCTTATGAGACTTCCATTCTATGCTATATTTCCAAATTAGAAAAGTTGGTCTGAAAGTGTCATAATCTAATGACAAAATAGTTTTTAGAAAATTAAAATAATACTCGTCTTTAGGACCATCAGCCATTGTAGCTGCATAATCCTTTATTTTTTGGTCAAAGTTTATTCCTCCTTCAATTCGTAAATGATACTCTCCATTTTCAGCGTCCTTATCAAAGTATTGCCCTGAAGTTGCCGTAATAATTTGCTGTGCGGTAGAATCCATTATATCAATTAGGAAATCTCTATCATTTGCTAAACTGTCAGTTAAACACAAATCATCCACTAAATGCTCTGTATTTGTACCATTCTGCTTATTCAGTTCATGTTGCAGTAACTTTATTGCACAAGCATTGGTAATTCTTCTTGCTATATTTTTCTTTTTCGCTCTAACTCCTGTGAAATAGGATTCGATTTTATCATTAATAGTTTCAGTAACCTCCTTTACTTTCCTTACATCAGGAATCGCCATTAAATCTTGGCTCTTTTGAATGTCTTCCCAATACTTGTCGTAGGTCAATAATCCGGGATTATCTGTAGGCACTTCCAAATCCAAAATTTCCGTAAACTGATTAGAGAGTGTTTTTAAAATTTCTCTTTGACTTTTCCCAATTCGGATACGTTCAAAGTTTTTAAAGTAGGTAGGGTGTACAGGGAATAACTCCACATAGTCCTGTGTCTTTCCGTGCATATCCGTAAAGAAGGACAGAAAAGGATCTAAATGTTCTTTTATCTTTTGTTTTTGATGCTCGTTTTTACTTAAAAGACGATTCTTTACTATGAAAGCAACATCTTCTTTGGTAATCATGATGTCCTTGTATCGGTCATTCACCTTTTGAAGCATATCAGCAGCAAACTGAAATTCCGATGAATGATAAATCATTTCTTGAACACCAAAAATGAATTTGAATTTGGAGGAATCACATGCTTGACCTAAAGCTTGAAGGACTTGTAAATCCTGATTTAATTTATCAGGTGTACTTCTACCTTTCAAATAAGCGAGCATTTCATCAATTACAATCAAGAACCCTTTATCAGGAAATTTCTCCTCAAATTCAGACATCATCAGCTTTAACTTATCGGCATAAGTAATAGCTCCATGTCCATTAAAAGAAAAATTGATCCCTATCTCATCAAAATAACTTTCAATTTTAAAGGTGACGAAATCCCACAAGCTTTCTGTTCCACCCAATTCAAATCGTAAAACTTTGAATTTACCTGAAATGGCTTTCAAGGACTTTTTAGGCTTTTCCTCTTGAACCAAATCAATTAGTTCCTCATGCTCGGCTATTAAAGATACCAAAGACATTAAATGAGATTTACCAGTACCATAATTACCGACAACCTGTAAACCAAAAGATTCACCAGAGTAGGTGAAATCTAAATTTCTTACCATTAGTGGTATTAAGTGATCTTTAAATGTTTCAGAGAAAACAAATGTCTTAACAAGGTTCATTTGATAGTCGCTCTTGTTTGTTTCACTAAACTTTACGACCTCTGTAATCGGTTCGAATTGGATTAACTCACTATACTTCATATTACGATATGGCTTAAATTCTTAATATCTATTTTTTGTCCTTTTTCTTTCGTTAAAAAATAAAGGATTCCGTCTTCAATTTCTCCTTCCCACTTAACATATAAAGGTTTTGAGGACGAGTATTTAGCAAGGATTTGTACAAAATCAATATTTAACTCATTCTCGAATAGAATCCCAAGATTCTTTATAGCTAAAAATTTTCCTCGTAAAAGGTTTTCTTGAAATGAGGAAGCAAGAAATTCATCTAATATTAAAAATGATTTTATTCCAACTTTAGGTGTAGACAAAATTGAATTTATTCTACAGGACAATTCTTTTCCTATATCAATGAATTCGATATCTGGAACTTCATTTTTTAAGATCACAATCTTATTCCTTGAATGAAAGGAATTGATATATTTTTCTATTTCATTGATGTTATTCATTTCTGCTTGAAATTATTGGATCCTTGATGTCGACATCCAAAATATTTGCGATTTCATTCAAGACTTCAAGACACGGCTGCTGCCGATTCTGTGCGTATGCATTTACCTGATTATAACTCTTATTGAGTCTTTCTGCTAACCATGTTTGCTTAATTCCTTTCTCTTCTAAAACCTCTTTTATTCTGTTCATCACTTTGAGATTATAGTAGTAACGAATATAAAAATTTATATATATACAATTTTTTGTTTCGTTTATACAAACTAAAATAGTGTATAATTGAGCCAGAAAGTGATTAAAAATAATCAGGGTGTAGTTCCATTCTTAAGTGAGAGATTGAACTTTATTTGAGAGCTATACCCACTAGGTCTGTAAAATACATCTGACTCAACCTTTTCTGTTCTTTTGTTTTGCTATCCGTTCTTTTTTAAATCTCAATAGAATTAGTTCACCTGTGTTGTGTTGTTGTTTACTATCGAGTCAAGTGCATTAACAAAAGCTGAATAAATATAATTAGGATTCCCATTTATAAAGACATCTGTTTCGCACCAATTTGAGCCTAAAACATCATCAACTCTTCTTAGCCATACATTATAGATAGAAATAGCATCAAACGCCCTTAAAACATTTATATGTGCAAGGCAAAGTTGAGCAAAAAGTTGAGGGTCATCATAATCAACATATGATATAGAAATACTATTGTCCTTCTGTCCGAGCATAGTTCTTACATAGCCCTCGTCAATTCGTATTCTTCTTGCAGTAGTAGAAAAAGTCTTTCTCGCTGTTTTAAATGAGGGCATACCAATTCTTGAAAGGGCACTAGAATAGGTACCCCAAACCGTTTCAAATACCTTTGGGTTATTTTTTTTATCAAAATTAAATAGACGCAAAAAATCTACCTCTTTTGGCGACTTCTCACTTATTCTTTCATCATAATTAGGATTAGAAGCCTCCTCAGGTGTTAAAAAAGCTCTATCAGAGTGTGAGGCTGCAAGTAAAAATCTGAGTACCCCAATAAGATGTCTAATAGGAGGGAGGGTCATTAATATTTTCATTGGAAAGCCTGTTTTATGGCGTCCGTGTCTATAAATATGAGCATTTCCAAGTAAACTAATTTCAGATTCTGTCCCTGACTGTTCATGTTTGATTCTTGAAGCAAAATTATAGTCGAGATTGTGCGAAGTTAAGGAAGTAATGTCTGCAGGATACATTCCTCTAGTTGAAAACATCAATAACCAAAACCCAATTGCCTCAAGTTCGTTAAAAGCCTTAAGTTTTGCGCTTCTATGAGTGGATTCAATTTTAATTTGACTAATGCTTTGGTATATTACCTCAGGAGTTATTGTCTTTACCTTAAGAGTAATATCCTCTTTAGCTCGCCATTCTTTATCAAACTCAAAATCATTAAAGACATACTTGGTTCTTTTTGCATAATTACAGATGGCCTTAATGTCTCTTAGATACTTATTATAAGTTGCTGCTGATCCTCCTTTTTTGATGATATTATTTTTTACAATCATCATATTGTTGAAAGTGATATCTGTAAATAGTGGCTCTTTAATTCCAGTATGGTGAGAAAAATTTCCAATAGTGTTTAGGTAATTTCTAAGCGTTTCGGCTGATTTATCCCTTTTGCAAATCACATTAACAAACTCAATAAGGCTTCTGGAGTTATTCGACCCGGAGAGCATTCGTTTGGCTAGATCAAAGTCGATTTGTCCCAAAAGATATTTTTGCTTCACATCCTCTGTCTTAAGGGAGTATTTTTTGATTTCATAATTAATTGCATCTGCTCCTGGTGCTTTGGGATTAACCATATTAAAACTTTTATCCCAGTCTTTAGGACGAACAAAAATCCCAGGGCAGGTAATCTTTGTATCCTTTTTTCCGTCTTTTAGTCGTATACGAAGGGGTGCAGTGCCATCTGCTTTTTCCCTACCAAGAAAGAACTTTAGTGTCATGAAAAGTAAAGCTACAAAATTTGTCCCTAAATTTGTCCCAAATTAAAATAAATACTCTGAAACCAACTGACTTTACTGGACTACCCATATTATCAGCAAATACAATACTTAAAAGCTTATTAGTCCAGTATTTTCAAGGGTTTACAGATCAAATTCTACCTCAATATAACTGACTCATAATCAGTTGGTCCCTGGTTCGAGCCCAGGTGGGACCACCAACAAATAAAGGCCTTCACGAGAGTGAGGGTCTTTTTTTATTTTAGAATTGCACATAAATTGCACATCAGT
>MDTG01438404.1_pt1 | contig 16806 bp, 14 predicted proteins | sample 811421 | NCBI WGS metagenome assembly MDTG01 (sample SAMN05326645, study PRJNA326480) | marine metagenome | isolation source: seawater | place: Pacific Ocean: South East | collected 2011
AGATCTTTGTTCATATCAATCAAAAAGTTTTTTAAATCTTTTTATAACTCCTTTCTTCTCTTTTTTTATCAATTTTTTTTTCTCAACTGAATAATCTTGATTAAAAATCTTATAAGATTTTTTATACCATTCGCTTGAGAGGTAATTATATCCAAGTAAATTAGCATATTTTTGAGACTCTTCCAAAAGACCTAATTTATAATTTATTTCAACAAGTCTATGAATTGCTTCTTCAACAAAAACTGTTTGATCGTATTCGGCAATTACGTATTGAAATCTTTTCATCGCTGGTATCCATTTTTCTTTTTTAATATAATGCCTTCCTAAGTACATTTCTTTAGAAGCCATAATATCTTTTATTAAACCTAATTTAAAACTTGCATCTAGCGCAAAATCAGTATTTGGATAATTCTTTATTATGAAATTAAATTTATCTTTTGCTTGAATTAGTGGCGCGCTATCTCTTTTTTCATCTTCTATTGTTTCATAATAACACATAGCTATTAAATAATGTGCATAAGCTTGATTATCATCGGTTGGGTAAGTTTTTATATACCGTTCAAGGTTAGACAGTGCCTCTGCATAATAGTTTTGAAGATAATAAGAATAAGACGCCATTAGTGCTGATTTAGGTGCCCAAACTGATTGTGGATATAATAGTTCTGCCTCTAAAAATTTTTTCGCTGCAAAAAAAACGTCATTTTTTTCTAGCGCTGTGTAAGCTTCTTTATAAGTAGAAATCATTTCTTTATTTTGATCAACCTCTTTTATTTTTGAGATTTTTTTTTCCTCAGTTCCACACGAAAAAAGAGTTAAAAGAAATATAATAAAAATAAATTTTAATTTAATCATTTAATATTAGATATAAATAAAATAACTAATTAAAAAAATCTACTTAATTTAAGCAATTGACTTTAGTAAACTTCGATTTATCAATGTATGTGGTAGGTTTCTTTCTTGAATTTCAATAATTGAAAAGTTTTCCTTATTTTCAAAAACCTTTCTTAAAAGCATGTTCGTCAAATAATGACCACCTTGGGAACAAACAACACTTGCTAACATTCTATAACCACACGTGTAAAGATCACCAACGCAGTCTAAAATTTTATGATTTACAAATTCTTTTGGATTTCTTAAATTTTCTTCATTAAGTATTTTTTTGTCTTTAACAACTATTGCATTCTCAAGGCTTCCACCTTTAGCAAGACCATTTTTTTTTATTTTTTCAATATCCTCAAATAAACAAAAAGTTCTTGAATTAAAAATATCCTCTAAGTCATCCTCATAAACATTAATCTTGTTTCTTTGATTTCCAATAACTTCATTTTTATATTTCAGTTTAAAATCAATATCCAAACTTAATTTTGATGGTTCTATAGATATAAATCTTTCTTTATCTTTAAAAGATATTTTTTTTTTAATTTTAATTAATTTAATGGGAGATGAACTTATTTTAAGCCCAATTGAAACTATCTTTTTAATAAATACCTTTGCAGAACCATCAAGTATTGGAACTTCATCATTGTCTATTTCAATAAGGGCATTATCTATACCAAGACCAAACAACGCACCCATCAAGTGTTCTATTGTTGCTACTTTAGCTCCAAATTCATTTGCAATAGTTGTGTTAAGAGATGTGTTGCAAACATTTTCAAAGCTTGGATAAATTAAATTTTGATTTTTTAGATCAATTCTTTTAAATACTATTCCTGTATTAGGTGAAGCGGGTTTAATCGTTACATTTACACTCTTTCCATTATGAAGACCTACTCCATTGAAAGTAACATTTTTTTTAATTGTTTTTTGGTTTAATCCAGACACGGCAAACTTGTAATATTTATCTCTGATGAATCAAAAACAACAAATGTTACTAGAAAATACAAAACTATTTAAAAAAGTTAAAAAATCTCTCGAAAAAACCCTCATTTTTCATAACTTTTTCATTGAATCGGATCTCATTTTCATTAAAGCCATTACTTATTCTTAAAGCCCAAATATCTAAATCTTTCTCTTTTTCAGTGAAAAAACCCCTCAAATAATCTGCACTAATTATTTCCTTAACAGATATGTGGAATTTCTTCATAAGAATTTCCAGATTTTTGGTTATTTCTATTGGTATGCAGATAAATTTTATGTCTAAAGAAAAATAATTACACTTTAAATCTTTTGGAAGAAGAGAATACTCTTTATCATCAATTTTATACTTATTAATCATCATATGAACAATCTTATTTTTGCCCAAGGTATTTACACATTCTTGACTAGCAATTTGCAGAGGGCGATAGAGACTAGAGTTATTAATTTGCTCTCCATAATTATTATTTTTAATTGAAATATTTATTGAAAAAAATTTCTTTGAATCATAGATAATAAATATTTCTTTTATAAAACTTCCTATTTTTTTTTCTATGTCATATAAATTATTCGCTAAAAAAAGATTTAATTCGTCGAGTTTATTGTGATTCAAAGCATCTTCTAAGACAAAAATTTTTTCAAGAACTTTTTCTGAGTTTTCTGAATTAAAAATACTTAAAGTAAATTGATTTTCACTTATATATAAATAACTTTTATAAATTGAGCTTTCAGTCATTAATTATTATTTGATTTAATTGACGTAAATCAATAATTTTAGCATTTTTAAAATTTTCGTTCTCAATCAAACTTAAAAATAAATCGAAAGATTTTTTTAATTCATTTTTTGGTAATTTTATTAACTGATTTGAATTTATTTCTATGTCCCATCTTCCTGAGGGGAAAAAAAACAAATTTTTAATTTTATTGTAATCAAAATCTGTATTTTCAATTATCTCTTTTAATCTAAAAAATTCGTCTTTGTTAAAATTACCAAAAATGTGTGGTAATTTCTTTTTAGTAGAATCAAATCGAATCATTTTGCCATTTGATCCTAGAAAAAATTTATTTTCATTTTTATTAATTACGGCTAGATAGTTAGTTTCAATTAATTTTATATTTAGTGATGATGGATATTTTTTAAATATTGACAAATCTTCAATATAATTAAATGAATTAAGTAATTGGGTAACCTGAAATTTTTTAAGAATGAATAAATTGTTTAATTTTAAAGACTCTAATTTCTGTGAAACTTCCATATTTTTTTCATTGCTTAAGCCTGAAATTTGAATTTCCTTTATTTTTGGTAAACTCAGATTATTCAAGCTTTTATTATTTATAGTTCCAATTATGAAAAATAAAGAAATGTAAACTATAATTTTTTTATTTCTTTGTTGAAGCATCTTTCAAAATTAATTCTATAAGTCTTATAAAATTAATACCAATATATGCAGCTATCTCAGGTACCAAAGAAAGACTTGTCATCCCTGGTTGAGTATTAATTTCTAAGAGATAAAATTTTCCTTTATAAAATTTAAAATCCGATCTTGTTACACCTCGACATCCAATTAATTTGTGAGCTTTTAAAGCTAAATCCATTATCTTTTTATAATTATTTGAAGACAAATCTACAGGTATTATATGTTCAGTTTTAGCCTTCATATTATATTTAGCTTTATAATCATAAAACTTTCTTTTCGGCTTAAGCTCGATAGCACCAAGTTTTTTAGAGCCAATAATGGCTGCTTGAATCTCTCGACCAGGAATATATTGTTCAACTATTACTCTTTTATAATCTTTAAAAAATTTTAAATTTTTTAAAATATTTTTTTTAGAACAAATATAAACATTAACACTAGATCCTTCATTGATAGGTTTAAGTACCACGGGAAATTTTAATTTTTTTGCAATTTTTTTGATTAAATTTTTTTTTGATTGTTCTAATGAATGAATGAAATATTTTGGAGTTAATATCTTGTGTTTAATAAAAATTTTTTTTGACAACTCTTTATCCATTGCAATTGCAGAAGAAATCACTCCTGAGTGGGTATACGGCACTCCTAAACTCTCTAAAACTGTTTGGATATAACCATCTTCACCAAATTGACCATGTAATGCATTAAATATGATGCTAGGTTTAAAAGATTTAATACAATCAAGCAGTTTGTGATCTGGTTCAGTAACTTTCACATTATAGTTGTTTTTGGCAAGTTCTTTTGCTACCTGGCGCCCAGTGTTGAGACTTATCTCTCTTTCTTTAGATATGCCTCCTGAAATAATTAATATTTTCTTTTTCAAATTATTCTAAAATTTTAATCTCTTTTTCTAAACTAATTCCAGTTTTTTCCAAAACTTTTTTACTTACAAAATCTATTAAATTTGCCATATCCTCATATGATGCATTACCTTTATTTACAAAAAAATTACAATGTTTTTCAGAAATACATGCATCGCCAAAACTTTTATCCAGTGGAACAGACTCCTTTATCAATTCCCAAACTTTTTTATTTGTTTGTTTTATTGGATTTTTAAAAGTACTACCACTTGTTTTAATTTTTGTTGGTTGATTTCTATCTTTTTCACTCTTAAGTTTAGACATAACATTTTTGATACTAATATTGTCTTTCTTTATGCCTTTAAAGGATGCGCTTAAAAAAATCAAATCTTCATCTAAATCATTTTTTCGGTAATCAAATTTAATATCTTTGGATGGAATGGTTATTACATTTCCAAATTTATCTATAGCTTGAATTGATAAAAGAATATCTTTAAATTCTCTTCCAAAGCATCCTGCATTCATTCTTATCCCACCACCAACTGTCCCTGGTATACAGGATAAAAATTCAAAACCACTTAGTCCATTATTCATAGCAAATTCTGACAATGATTTATCTAATACAGCACTTCCAGCAATGATAATGTCACTTCCTAGTAAAGAAATATTATTAAAATTTTTACTCAATTTTATTACTATCCCATCAAACAAATTGTCTGAAACTAAAGTGTTTGAACCTGCTCCAATAATAAATATTTTTTCTTTGTTATTAATTTTTTTTAAAAAATTTACTAAATCTTTTAAATTATTTGCTTTATAAAAAACTTTAGTTTTACCTCCAATATTAAACCAAGTATTTTTTTTTATTTCATGATCAAATTTCACATTTTCACCAAATTCAACTAATAATTCTTTTAATCTATTTATATTCATTGCATTAATTTTGGAAGTTTTCTCATCCAATTTGATATAGATCCCGCTCCCATTCCAATAACAATTTTTTTTCCAAACATATTTTTTTTAAGAAATTTAGCTAATTGGATGTTATCATTAACTAAGTATAATTTTACCTTGGAGTTTTTAATAATTTCCTTTGCAAAATTGTTATAACTAAATCCTAACTTAATTTTTTCTCCAGCTGTATATATTGGGCATAAGATAACTATATCTGCATTTTTAAAAGCCATTGAAAATTCTTTTCTTAAATCTTTTAATCTAGAAATACGATGTGGTTGAAATACACATACTTTATCATATCCATGATAAACTTTTTCCACACCATCCAATACAACTTTAATTTCTGTTGGATGATGAGCGTAATCATCATAAAAATCGATATTATTATAAGAAAAAATTTTATTAAATCTTCTTTGCACCCCTTTAAAGTGAAAAAGCCCTTTTTTGATATCTGGAATAGAAATTCCCACTGTCATAGCTACAGCAACAGCTGCAACAGAATTTCTGACATTGTGAATACCAAGTAATGGGGTTTTAATATTTTTAATAGATATTTTTTTTTTATTTGGAACATTGATCAATAAGTCAAATTCTGTAAATTTTTTATTTTGTCTTATATTTTTAATAAGAAAATCTGATTTAGAATTAACCCCATAAGTGTAAAAATTTTTATTTTTTAATTTTTTGATTAATTCTTTATTTATTTTATCATCAATACAAATAAATGATTTACCAAATGAAGGGACCTTACTAATAAATTTAATGAAATGGTTTTTTAAATCATCTATGGATTTATAAAAATCCATATGCTCTCTATCTATATTAGTTATAATTGAATACATTGGAGGAATATGAACAAAACTACCGTCAGATTCATCAGCCTCTAAAATTGACCAGTCTGTTTTTCCTAATTTTGCGGTGTTTCTAATTGAATTGATCACGCCCCCATTAATAATTGTTGGATCTAATTTTGTTTTTTGAAAAATTGAAGCTATTAAAGACGTTGTTGTAGTTTTTCCGTGTGAGCCCACCACAACTACGTTTTTCATCAAAGAAACAATATGAGCTAGCATTTTACCCCTGGAAATAATTGGTATATTTTTTTTTTTAGCCTCGATTACCTCGGGATTATTTTTTTTTATAGCTGAAGAAATAACTACAATTGTTACATTTTTTAAATTTTGTTTTCTATGGTCTAAAAAGATTTTTATTTTCTCTTTTTTTAATCTATCAATATTTTTATTGGATGATAAATCACTTCCTTGAACCTTAAATCCTTTTCCTTTCATAATTAAAGAAAGACCGCTCATTCCTATTCCGCCGATTCCAATAAAATGGATTAATTCATTTTTTGCTAGTTCAATTTTCATCTAAATTTTCTAATATTTTCTGATTAACATTACTCCAACTATTTTTATTATTTAAAATCTTTAAATTATGTTTTTTTTTTAATAAATCATCTTTACTATTAATAATACTTTTCAAAACTTCTTCAATTTGAACATCAAAATTATCTTGTGCAATTATCCAACAACAATCTTTATTTTTGTAGAATTTTGCATTTTCATATTGATGATTATCTTTGGCTGATGGTAAAGGAACTACAATAAATGGGATATTTATCAAAGACATTTCAGCTAATGTAGAGGCCCCTCCCCTTGATATGCAAAGGTCTGCTTGCTTAATAATATTTTCAAAGCTTTTTTCAAAGCTGAATATTTTATTTTCAACATTATTTTTAGAGTAAAATTCGCTCAATAAAGAGACATTATTATTTGAAGTTTGTTGTATAATTCTGATTGGGGTCTCTTTGAAAACTTCTATTAAAACGTTTTTCAAATTTTTATCAAAAATATCTGCACCTTGGCTACCGCCTACAACCAAAAGAGTAAATTTTTTATTTTGTTCAGGTAAAATTTTTAATTTGTAGATATGCTTTTTTACAAGCGGGTCAATTTTTACCATTTTATTTCTATAGTTTAATGGAAAATTAATCAATTCATCAGTGTAACAAAAAATCTTACTACAGTGTTTTAAAAAAAATCTATTTGCTCTACCTAACACTTGATTAGGTTCTATTAAATAAATCTTTATCTTCAGCAATCTCGATGATAAGATTAAAGGTAAGGACATATACCCACCAGTAGAGAAGACTTTCAATATTTTTCTTCTCTTTAATAAAAAAAAAGATTTGAATGTTAAAAATAAGATTAAAAAAAATTTAAATGGATAAAAAAAAATATTATCTAATTTTGGTGTATCAATAATTTCACACGTATAAATATTTTCGTCAATATATCTTAAACCTCTTTTATCTGTTGAAATAACAATATTTGCAATTTTTGAGAGGTGTTCGTGTAGTGTCAAAGCTGGAACAACATGTCCACCTGATCCACCGGTAGAAATTAAAAAGTTTTTTTCCATATTAAATAATTTTCCTTTTTGTAAAATTTAAAATTATACCTGATAAAATTGAAATACTAATTATCGATGAGCCTCCATAGCTTATAAAAGGTAATGTCATTCCTGTTGTTGGAAACAATCTTATATTTACTCCGATGTGTATCATTGCTTGAACTAAAATAAGACTAGCACAGCCTACTAAAATTAATTTTGTTCTTTCATTATTTTCTAAATAAACTTTTTTAAAAACAGAATAAATAAATATTAGAAACAACAATAAAATTAAAATTATGGCAATAACTCCAAATTCCTCTGAAATTACCGATATTATGTAATCTGTATGAGCCTCTGGTATACGACTTTTCAAAGTTCCTTCTCCAATACCTTTGCCAAAATATCCTCCACTAGTAATAGAGTCTATTGCTTTTTCTGATTGCGCGTTATGTGTTCCCGTTTCAGAATTGAAAAAAGATAAAATTCTATTTTTAATGTAACTAAATTTTGGAATAAAATTAATTGAAAAATATAATGCTAAAGATAAAATTAAACTTGAACTCAACAGAAGAACAATGTTTATACCTGAAATAAAAATTAGAACCGACCAACTAAAAAAAATTAATAAAGTTTGTCCTATATCTGGTTGAGCGGCCAATAATAAACCAATCAATAAAGTTGCAAAGAAAGAAAATAGATATTTCAAATATACATTTTTATATCTTTCACTACTTAAAATTAAACTTATCAAAATTATTAAAAATGGTTTAACTAATTCAATTGGCTGGAATCTTGGTAAAAAATATATATTTATCCACCTCTTAGCGCTATTTACTTCAACTCCAATTATTGGAACTAAAAATAGAGTGATTAAAGATAATAAGAAAATTGCCGGGGAAATTTTCAAGAGTTTTTCTTCATTCATAGAGGACAAAATAAAAATAATTATTAGTCCAATAAACACAAAAGTCATATGCTTAAGGAAAAATGAGTAATCATTTGTATCTAATTTGTCTGAAACAAGTAGTGATGTTGACACCAATGAAAAAAACAAACCTGTAATAAATAGTAAAATTATTAAAGAAAATAAAAATTTATCAATATTTTTCCACCAATCATAATATAAATTGTGTATTTTTCTATTTTTTTGCATGTATGTATTTTTTTACTAATTTATCGAAATAAAAGCCTCTTTCCTCAAAATTTTTAAAGCTATCAAAAGAAGCAGCACATGGACTGAATAGAATTGTTTTATTAATAAATTTTTCTTTTTTTATGATAATCAAAATTTTTTGAAACGCCTCTTTTAAATTTTTGAAATTTTTAAATTCTATTTTGCCAATTAATATTTTATTAAAGAATTTTTTATTTTTACCATAAACAAAAGCTTTAATATTTTTATATTTTTTTTGTGGTAAATTGAGTTTATCACCCTTTTTAGGAATTCCACCAAGAAGCCAATATATATTTTCATTTGATTTTAAAATACCTGTTGATGATGAAAAACTGGTTGATTTTGAGTCATTTATTATTGTTAAATATTTTTTTTTAAAAACGATTTGTTGACGGTATTTTAACCCATTAAATTTTTGTATTGTTTTTATTAACAAATTTTTTTTGACTTTTAATTTTTTACAAATCTCGAAAACAAATGATAAATTTTCTTTATTTGTTTCTGATAAAAAATATTTATTACCAATACTTTTATTTAATGATTGAGGAAGTTCTTTTGTATTTACTAATACTACACTGCCTTTAAATTTTTTTGATGTCAATTGCTTGGAAATTAAAGGATCTGCTTTTTTCAAGAATGCAAAATTTCCTTTAGATTGATTTTTTATCAATTTAAATTTAGCATTAATATATTTATTCAATGTTTTGTGTCTTTCAAGATGATCTGGAGACAAATTTAATATTGCTGCATACTTTGATTTAAACATCTTACTATATTCAAGCTGGTATGAGGAAGCTTCAATTATAAAAATTGTTCTTCTATTAACTTTTTTTTCTGATAAAATAGGATTTCCTATATTACCTACAATCCTAACATCAAATTTCTGATTTAGTAAGACTTCATATAACAGTTGGCATGTTGTGGATTTTCCATTAGTACCCGTAATTGTAATACAGTCATTCGTATAGGACTTAAAAAAAATATCTAAATCAGTGTGAATTTTTTTTCGATTCTTTTTTAAATAATTTACCAATTTACAATTATTGATATCAATTCCTGGACTTAAAATTATATAATCAAAATTTGATTTTATAATATCTTTATAATTCTTTACTTTTTTTTTGAAGTTAAATGATTTTATTTTCGATTTATAATCATCGTACAATAAGACATTGCTTTTATTTTTTAAGAATTTAAAAGTAGATTGGCCACTTTTTCCTAAACCATAAATTAATATTTTTTTATTAAAGAAGATATTCAATAATCCCTCTTTTATCTTAATTTAAGAGTTGCTAAGCCAATCATAGCCAAAATGATTGAAATAATCCAAAATCTTATTACTACAGTTGACTCGGGCCAACCTTTTTTCTCAAAATGATGATGGATAGGAGCCATTTTAAATATTCTTTTTCCGGTAAGTTTAAATGAAATTACTTGAACCATTACTGACAAAGCTTCTAAAACAAACAGGCCTCCTGTAATTGCTAAAACTATTTCATGTTTAGTGATAATTCCCACGGCCCCTAACGAGCCGCCCAATGCGAGAGATCCTGTGTCTCCCATAAATATTTTTGCTGGTGGTGCATTAAACCACAAAAATCCAAGGCATGATCCTATAATTGCTCCACAGAAAATTGAAATTTCACCAGTTCCCTCAATATATAAAATTTGAAGGTATTCTGAAAAAACAATATTGCCTGTTATATAACTTATAAATGCAAAACACCCTGCAACTAAAATTACTGGGACTGTAGCAAGGCCATCTAAACCATCAGTAAGATTCACAGCATTTGAGGATCCCACAATGACAAAAACTGCAAAAGGAATAAAAAACCAACCAAGATTTATAATTAAATCTTTTAAAAAAGGAAAATAAAGACTTTTGAATTCTTCATACTCTATAAAATAAGTTAAAATTACTAATCCAAAAAGAGCTAATAAAATTTGCATAACTATTTTAAATTTTGAAGAGATGCCAGAAGAGTTGCTATTCCTAATCTTTTTATAGTCATCATATGCACCAAGAAGTCCGAATGTCGAAACAATGTATAGACAAAACAAAATATAAATATTCGTAAGGTCGGCCCAAAGTAAAACAGAAATAATAATCCCTAATAAGATAATAACACCTCCCATTGTAGGCGTACCTATTTTTTTGATGATATGGTCAGATGGTCCGTCTTCTCTAATTGGATTAAAAATTTGTTTACTCGAAAATACTTTTATTAAAGGCCCTCCAATTAAGAGAGCAATTAATAATGATGTAAAAAATGCTAAACCAGTTCTGAAAGTAATGTATTTGAAAACATTTAAAAAAGAAAATGTTTCAACATAATTAAGTAATAATTCAAATAGCATACAAATTATTTTTTTTTAGTTCATGGCTAATTTCGTAAAGACCTGTAGAATTTGATCCTTTAATCATTAAATAATCATTATTATTTAAATTCTTATTAATCAAATTAATTATGTTTAATTTGTTATTCAATATCCCAGCTTTTTTATCTGAATTTAAGCCATAGAAAGTCTCTTTTATATGGTTGCCAACTACATAGACTTTGTTAATTTTTGTCTTATTTACAATTTTACTTATTAATTTATGCTGTTTAATTGAGTGATTACCTAATTCAAGCATATCTCCAAGAATTAAATATTTTTTTGAATTTTTTGTCTTTATCTTATCAAAATTTTCAATAGCCATTTTAAGAGACAAGGGATTAGAATTATAAGTCTCATCAATTAAATTAATATGTTTATTTTTAAATCTTACCTTGGAAATATCACCTCTTCCTTCAGGAGTTTTAAAAAATAAGAAATTATTTCTTTTTAATTTTTTAATATCAACAAATAGATAAATAGAAGCTAAGGTAGCAAGTACATTATATAAATGACTTACATTATCATTTTGTACAAAAAATAAAAAGAGTGTTCCATTTACATTTATGAATAACTGATACTTATCTTGAATTTTCTTAATCTTTACTAATTTTATCATTGGTGATTTTTTTTTTATACCAAAAGAAATTACTTTTAGTTTACGTTTGAGCGCAAAACTTCTTAAATGATTATAAAAATTATCGTCCATGTTCAATACTACTGCTCCATCTTTTTTTATATTATTTATAATCTCGGCTTTTGCGTTTGCTATTTGTGAAATATTTTCAAAATTTTTTGAATGAGCGTAACTTATATTTGTGATTACACCTAGATCAGGTTTTGTAATCTTCGTTAAATAATCAATCTCACCTTTTTTATCCATGCCTACCTCTAAAACACCGAATTCATCATTTTGCTTTAAATTAAATAGACTTAAAGGAACGCCGTATTTATTATTAAAAGATTTCTCTGAATAAGTAGTTTTAGATATTTTTTGGAGAGTAAGACCAATCATTTCCTTTAATGTAGTTTTTCCACAACTACCTGTAATAGATATAATTTTAGCATCAATATTTTCTCTAAAAATGGAAGAACAATCAGTTAGAAAGTTGAGTGTATTTTTTACTTTTACTTGTTTAAAACTTGGATAACCTTTTTGTAATCGATTTACTACTACTAAGCTTGATTTTTTCTTTAAAGCTTCTGAAGTAAATTTATTACCATCAATTTTCTTGCCTTTAATAGCAAAAAAAATATCATTCTTTTTAATTTTCTTTGAATCAATTAAAATATTTTTTATGACAATCTTATTAGATATAGTTGACTGAGATTTTTCTTTAATTATATTTAATTTTAAACTTTTTGATAAAAATTTATTTTTATATTTTATAGATTTAAGAATAACCTCTTGATCAGAAAAGAATAATTTTCTATTTCCATAATCTTGAATTTTTTCGTGACCCTTTCCTGCTACAAGTAATATCTCGCCAGTATTGAGATTCATTATAGCATCATGGATAGCTTTTTTTCGATTTGGAATTTCATAAATTTTCTTTTTCTTTATTCCTTTTTTTATATCTTTTCTAATTTTTGATGGATTTTCATTGCGGGGGTTATCATCTGTCAAATAAATCTGATCAGAATATTTGCTTGCAATTTTACCCATTATAGACCTCTTTTTAAAATCTCTTTCACCACCACAGCCAAAAACTAAATTTAATTTACTACTTGGGAACTGTTCTTTAAGATTTAATAACGCTAACTCCAGTGCTGCTGGAGTATGAGCATAATCTAATATAACCTTGCTTTTATTTTTAATTTCACCGATTTTTTCAAGTCTTCCTTCAACTGATTTGATTTTATGAACGATATTTATTACTTTTTTGATTTCTAGGCCACTTTTATTGGCGGCTAATATTGCCATTAATACATTTTTTATTTGTATTTTACCAATCAAGTTCAATTCTAATTGATATTTTTTATTGCCAATCTTAATTTTTAAGACCTGCTTTTCATTGACAAATTTATGGGAAATTAATTCAATACCATTTTTTTTATTAAAAATTAAATTTAAATTGATATTTTTTTTATCAGATATCTTTTTTATTTTTTTGCATTGAGGAATATTTGCATCAGTAATTATATTGCCGCTTCTTTTAATAAGTTTTTCAAAAAGATATAATTTTGCATTCAAATAATTCCTCATAGTTTTATGATAATCTAAATGATCATGAGATAAGTTTGTAAAAATACCTACGTCAAATAATAATCCATCAAGTCTATTTTGTTTTAATCCATGGCTTGAAGCTTCTAAAATTACATAGTTAATTCCTTTTACTGCTAAATTTTTAATTATATTACTCAGTTGGATTGGATCTAAAGTTGTATTATTTAAGGGTTTAGTTTTTTTTTTTAACCTAACTCCAATAGTGCCGATGGAAGCAACTTTCTTTGAATTTAAACTGAGTATTTGAAAGAAAAAGTCTGCTATAGATGATTTTCCATTCGTGCCAGTAACTGCTACTAATTTTTTTGGTTTTTTATCTAAAATTTTGTATGAAATTAGTGATAATAACTTTCTTACATTTGGTGAATTTAAATAAACTATATCTGATTTTTTTTTAATTATTTTTTTTTCAGATACAATTATAGTGGCTCCTCTATTTATTGCCGATTCTATAAAATTATTTCCATCTTGCTTATTTCCTTTAATTGCAAAAAAAATATGATTTTTTTTTACTTTTAAACTATCGAATGAAATACCTGAAAAATATACTTCATTGTATTTTTTGTTCAGAAAGGGTATATAATCTTTTAGAAGCATAAATTAATTAACTTCACTGTACTTTGTGGCTAAAATAGGCCCAATTTTTTCTATAATTTGACCAGTTACTTCAACTGTCGTCCAACCAGCTGTATTAAACGGAGTGCCTTTGTACTTTATGTTTGATCCATCTCTATAGTGATAAATATAATCTTCATTTGTTTTTGGCTCGTCAAGCATTACAGCAAAAACAAATTTAGGTTTTGAGGTCGGAAATACGGAAATAAAAGAATTAATTTTTTTATTTGAGTATCCACCAGTTGCACTCTTTTGAGCAGTACCCGTTTTTCCTCCAATTTCATATCCTTTTACATTTGCCAAAGACGCTGTACCCTCTTTTGTTACAACGATTTTTCTTAAAATAGGTAAGATCATATTAGACACTTCTTTATTTAAAATTTTTTTTTTACTAAATTGAGAGTTATCTTTGATAAGTTTTGGCTGAATATCATAACCACCATTCACAACTATCGAGTAGGCTTTAGCTAATTGAAGAAGAGTAGTAGTTATTCCATGACCAAAAGATGCTGTCGCTAGTGGACATTTGCCCCAATTAAATTTTATCGGTTTTCCAACTTCCTCAATATCAAAATTAATCTTATCTAAAATACCAATTTTTGATAAGAATAATTTAAATTTTTCCTCACCAACTTTTTGACCAATTCTTACAGAGCCAATATTTGCAGATCTTATTAAAATTTGTTCTACTGTTAAATTCGAGGGAAGTTTATCATCATATTCTCTTATTTGAAATCCAGCACAAGATAATGTTTTTGGTAAATCAACCAACTCACTTTGTGGTTCAATAATTTTTTCATTAAAAGCTGCAGCTAAAGTAAAAGTTTTAAAAACAGATCCAAATTCGTAAATTCCTTTTGTAGCTCTATTAATAAAATTAATATCTAAAATTTTTTCCCTTTTATTTGGATCAAAATCTGGTAATGAAACAAGAGAAATAATTTCCCCATTTCTTACATTCATCAGAATTGCAGCACTTCCTTTTGTTTTAAAAATTTTATTAAATTTGATTAATTCGTCTCTTATTAAATATTGAATATCACTATCTACCGTCAAACTAATTGGCTTTTGAGATGTTTTAAGTTTGTCGTCTAAAGTTTTTTCTAATCCAGATATACCATTATTATCATTGTCAATTTGACCAATTATATGACTAAATAAATTTTTCTGAGGGTAAATTCTTATCAAATTATCCCTCGGCTCAATAGACTTATCCCCAAGTTGCATTAATTTTTCATAATTTTTCTCTGAAATTTTCTTCTCAAAATAAAAAAAATTTCCTTTTTTTATTTTCTTTCTAACTTCATCATAATCTTTGTTAGGAAATATATATTTTAAATTTAAAAGTAATTTCTTTTCATCAATTATTTTTGTGGGACTGATGCCAATATCAATTGAATTAACCGTTTTAACTAAAAAATTTTGATTTATGTCAATTATATCTGCCCTATGAAGTTTGTTAAAAATAAGCTTTGTATTATTATTATTTTTTATTTCTGATTTTCTAGATCCAAGATGAACAAGGTGGATAGAATAGATTAAAAAAATTATGAAAAATACAAAAAAAATAAAAGATACCCGATTAAAAGTGATATTCAAATTTGATTTACTTTTTTTGTATTGAAAATCATTTTGCTGTTTATCTAAAACAATCCTGAAGTCTTTATTTTTCATCGATAAATTTAAAATTTTTAATTATTAAATTATTGTCACTTTTTTGAATAATCTTTATATTTTGAATATCCTGTTTAACTAATTCATTCTCAAAATGAAGAATTTGAAATTCTATTAATTTATCAGCAGAACTTAAATAGTTATTTTCTAGTTTTATTTTATCAAAATCTTTTTCAAGAATTCTAATATTCTCTCTAATCGTGAAGATTTCATCAGCTATTCTTTTTGTCGAATTTTTAATAAAGGCTGTATATATAATTAAAAAAACGATTAAGAATATTACTGAAAATTTTTTCATAACTTGGCACCGAAATTTTCAATTTGAATTAAATGATTAAATTCCTCTAAAATGTCTGTATCAAAATTATAGAAATCCTTTTTTTTTATTACATATCTTAACTTTGCCGACCTAGAAGGAAGGTTTTCTTTTAGTTCTTTTGCTGAAGGTATTTTAGGTTTTTTTTCTATCATTTTAAATAAGGTATCTGGTTGATCTATCATTGGAGCATAGCGTGAAATACTTTTATTTTCTGATAAACTCTTAAAAAAATATTTAACAATTTTGTCCTCTAAAGAATGAAATGTTACAACAGCTAAAACTCCATCTTTTTTTAAAACTTTAGTTGCAGCTATCAAGCCATAAATTAATTCACTTACTTCTTTATTAACGAATATGCGTAATGCTTGAAATATTTTAGTAGCAGAATGAACTTTGAAATTTTTTCTTTTTTTTGTTTTTTCTATTAAATTAACTAAAGCTGGAGTATCAATATCCTTTATTTTTCTTTCAGTTAAAATTTTATTTGCTATTTTTTTAGCCTCATTTTCCTCTCCAAAAAATTTAAATATTTTTTCTAACTGAATTGCATCTAAATTTTTTATTGCATCTCTAGCAGAAAAATCATTTATGCCCATTTGCATATTTAAATCACCTTGGGAATTAAATGATAAACCTTTTAAAGGATCTTTAATTTGAGTATACGAATATCCTAAATCAAAAATTACCGCTTTTATATCGTGATTTTTGAGTTTTAGATTATCTAATTGACTAAATCTTTTATTTTTAAAAATAAATCTATTTTGAAATTTCTGTGAAAATAAATCTGATATTTTTTTACAATCTGCATCTCTATCTAATGCAATTACTTTGGTGTCTTTGTAGCTTAAAATTTTTTTTGTATATCCCCCTTGACCAAAAGTACAATCGATAAATGTGCCACCATGTTGAGGGGTAATAATGCTAATTAATTCATTTAGCAG
>MDTG01231608.1_pt1 | contig 16804 bp, 13 predicted proteins | sample 811421 | NCBI WGS metagenome assembly MDTG01 (sample SAMN05326645, study PRJNA326480) | marine metagenome | isolation source: seawater | place: Pacific Ocean: South East | collected 2011
GAAGATGAAGATGAAGATGAAGAAGAAGAAGAGGAAGAATTAGCAACAATTGGAGCATTTGCATCAAATTTAATGGATTAAATATATTATTATATTTTTAATAAAATTGATATTAAAAATATAAATAAATAATAATACAGTTATGTTGATTCCAGTAAAGTGTTTTACTTGTGGTAAAGTTATAGGCAATAAATATAGATTTTATAAAGATGAAATAAAAAAATATAAAATAAATAAACAAATGGATGTAGATAAAGTAATATATTTAACAAAAGATTTTATTGATAAAACCCCCGAAGGTGAAGTATTAGATTTATTAGGGTTAAATAAATATTGTTGTAGAAGACATATGTTAACACATGTAGATATAGAATAAAATATTTTATTACATTATATTATAAATGGCTCGCACAAAAAAAAGAGTTTACAGAAAAAAATCTAGAAAAAATAAAAGAAAAACAAGAAGAATTAAATTAAAAATTAAAAATTTAGGAAAAAAACCTACAACATATAAAAGAATTCAATATGGATGCAGTTCAAAAAAAAATATGAAAGGAGGAGGTCCATTATTTCAACCTTTAACAGATTTTGCTAGAAATTCTCAAGCAACCACAAATGATTTTTTTAATAAATTATATGGAAATGATATGAATACTAATGAAGTATTAGTAAGAGACCCAGCAAGTGAAGACAGTAATTATAATTATTCTTTTAATTAAGTTTTTTATATTTAAATAATATAAATAAAATGGCAAAATATTTTGATAAATATATAAAAGATTTTAAAAATCTTTGCACACCAGCTTTTTTTTATTTAGCAACTTCAGTAGTTATTTTTGTAGTTATAGCAGTTCAAAATTTTGGAAATACAAATAAGTATTGTGTAGGTGATTATGAATGTAATATTCCAAATACATTTATCATGTTTATATTTAAAGCATTATATATATTATTTTGGACATTTATTTTAAATTACTTATGTAAAGCAGGTTATGAAGGAATATCATGGTTTTTAGTATTTTTGCCATTAACTTTATTATTTATTATTTTAGCATTAGTAATAATTACTTTTTCTGGAATAGCATTTACTGGAATAGCCGCTCTCCCGCAAATGATAGCATTTGCGGAAGCAAATGAAAATTAAAATCATAACTATATAAATATTTCTTATAAATTAATTGTTAATAAGAAATATTAGAATATTAGAATATTAAACTATAAATATAATATAATATAATATGAGCGAAGAGGATATTATAACTTGGTCAATAATAGATAAATTATTTGAAGATAATCCTAATCTACTAATAAGACATCATTTGGATTCATATAATGATTTTTTTAATAATAAAATTTTTAATATAATTAAAGAAAAAAATCCAGTGCAAATTTTCAAAGAACAAGACCCAGATAGCAAAGAATACAATTTACAAGCAGATATTTATTTTGGTGGAAAAGAAGGTGATAAATTATATTTTGGAAAACCAATTATTTTTGATGAAACAAGAAAACACTATATGTTTCCAAATGAAGCAAGATTAAGAAACATGAGTTATTCAACCACATTACATATGGATATAACAGTAATTTATAAAATCAAAAAAGATGGAGATACTCAAATAATAGAATCTAATTTAGAAAAAATATATTTTGGTAAATTTCCAATCATGTTAAATTCAGACTTATGTATTTTAAATAAATTAGACAAAAATACAAAATTTAATATGGGAGAATGCAAAAATGATAAAGGAGGATATTTTATTATTGATGGAAAAGAAAAAGTACTTATTAGTCAAGAAAAATTTGCCGATAATATGTTTTATATCAGAGAAGATTATAATGAAATATATTCACATTCAGCTGAAATAAGAAGTGTAAGTGAAGATGCTTCAAAACCAATTAGAACTTTATCAATTAGAATTGTTAGACCTTCTCCAAAATACAAAAATGGTAATATTGTTGTTAACATTCCTAATGTTCGTAAACCAGTTCCATTATTTATAGTAATGAGAGCATTAGGTATATTATCAGATAAAGAAATTATTGAATATTGTTTATTAGATATTGAAAAATATGAAAGTTATGTAGATTTATTTATTCCATCAATACATGATGCAGGCAATATTTTTAATCAAGAAGTTGCTATGAAATATATGGCTACTTTAACAAAAGGTAAAACTATGGCTCATATATTAGAAATATTAATGGATTTTTTCTTACCACATATAGGTGAAAATAATTTTACCAATAAAGCATACTTCTTAGGATATATGGTAAATGAATTATTAAAAGTATATAAAGGTGATAAAAAATCAACAGATCGTGATAGCTTTAAATTTAAACGTGTAGAATTAAGTGGTTCATTAATTTATGATTTATTTAAAGAATATTATAGTTTACAACAAAAACATATTTATACTAAAATAGATAAAGAATATTATTATAAACAAGGCATTTATCAAGATGATTTTACATCATTAATAGAAAATAATTATCAAGAATATTTTAAAGAAAGAATATTAGAAAGTGGTTTTAAAAAAGCATTTAAAGGTAATTGGGGTTCAGAAGAACATACAAAAAGACCTGAAGTTATTCAAGATTTAAATCGTTTGTCTTTTAATTCCTGTATTTCACATTTAAGAAAATTAAATTTACCTTTAGACTCAAGTGCAAAAATTGTTGGACCTAGATTATTACATTCATCACAGTGGGGTATTATTGATCCAGTTGATACACCTGATGGTGGCAATGTTGGATTACATAAACATATTAGCTTGGGTGCTATGATTACCAATGGATATTCTAGTAAACCAATTATTAATTTATTAAGACAATTAGTGTTTATGGAATTACTTAGTGAATGCACTACAGAATATATATCAAAATGTGTAAAAATATTTGTAAATGGTGCTTGGGTCGGAATAATTACTAATCCTGTTGAAGTGTTAGATATTTTAATAAAATATAGAAGAATTGGATTAATTCCTGTTTATACTAGCATTAGTTGGTCGATTGTTGATGAAATTATTTATATATACACTGATTCTGGAAGATTATGTAGACCTGTATATTATATTGAAAAACAAATTCCAAGTTTTAGAAAAGAAAAAATATTAACTAATATATTAGAAAATAATTTTACTTTTAATGACTTACTAATAGGTTTTAATAATTTCAAAAAAGATGAAAAAAATAGTTCAAATAAAGAATTATTTATCAAATCAAATTTAATTTATACCAATATTAATGATTTATATAGTATTCCTTATAAAGAAGGCGAATCTATTGAAAGTAGAGAAAAAATATTAGAATTATTATTAGAGCAATCAGGAATTATTGAATATCTAGATACCGCAGAAACAGAAACTACTTTAATTGCTACAACTGAAGAGAAAATTAATAAATTTACAACACATCTTGAAATACATCCATCATTATTATTAGGTGTTATGGGTAATCAAATTGTATTTCCTGAAAATAATCAACTTCCTAGAGATTTATTTTCATGCGGTCAAAGTAAACAAGGTGTAAGTTTGTATAATTCTAATTATCAAAATAGAATAGACAAAATGGGTGTTGTATTAAATAATGGTCAAATTCCTCTTGTTAAAAGTAGATATTTAAAATATATTTACAATGAAGAACATCCATATGGTATAAATGCAATTGTTGCAATAGGGTGTTATGGAAGTTATAATGTTGAAGATTCTATCTTATTTAATGAAGGATCTTTGAAACGTGGAATGTTTAATACTACTTATTTTAATATGTATGAATCTAGAGAAGAAAGTTCTAAAGTAGCATCAGGAACTATTGATTCTAAATTTTGTAATATTGAGAAAGAATTAGTTATTGGAAAAAAACCTGGTTATGATTATTCTTCACTTGATGAACACGGTCTAATTAAAGAAAATACTTTATTAGATGATAAAAAAGTTATTATTGGTAAAGTAAATAATAATTTAAATAATCCCGATACATACATTGACGCTTCTATTACACCCAAAAAAGGACAATTAGGGTTTGTTGATAAATCATTTATAACTGAAGGAGAAGAAGGATTCAGAATAGCAAAAGTACGTATTAGAGAAGAACGTATTCCTGCTATTGGAGATAAATTTTGTAGCAGATGCGGTCAAAAAGGAACAATTGGGTTGATAATCCCGGAAGATAATATGCCATTTACAGAAAACGGAATAAGACCTGATCTAATTATTAATCCACACGCTTTACCAAGTAGAATGACTATTGGTCAATTAGTTGAAACATTAATGGGAAAAACTTGTGCTAATTATGGTGGCTTTGGAGACTGCACTGCTTTTGTTAATAAAGGCCCAAAACATGAAGTTTTTGGAAAATTATTAAATAATATTGGATATAATTCTACTGGTAATGAATTATTATATAGTGGTGAAACAGGTGAACAACTACAAGCTGAACTATTTATTGGTCCTTGCTATTATATGAGACTTAAACATATGGTTAAAGATAAAATTAATTACCGTGCTCAAGGCCCTAGAACTGTTTTAACTAGACAAACCGTTCAAGGTAGAGCTAATGATGGTGGATTACGTATTGGAGAGATGGAACGTGATTGTATTATTGCTCACGGTGCTACTAAATTCTTAAATGAATCAATGCTAAAACGTGGCGATGAATATTTTGTTGCTATTTGTAATAATACAGGCACAATTGCTATTTATAATCAAACCAAAAATATATTTATTAGTCCATTTGCTGATGGTCCATTAAAATTCAATAATAATATCGAAAATGAACAAAATATTGAAGTAGTTACAAAATACGGGAGAGATTTTAGTATTATTAGAGTTCCATATTCATTTAAATTATTAATGCAAGAATTGCAAGTTATGAATATTCAAATGAGAATCATTACTGAAGATAATATTGATCAGTTAACTTCTATGAATTATAAAAATACATTAGAAATAATGAAAGATAGAGTTTTAAATGATAAACAAAAAACTGAATTTAATAAAATAGCCAATCCCAATCTTCCTCCAGAAGAAGATGAAAAAGATGCAGAAATTCCAAAAGAACTAAGTAAAGATGAAGAAGATGAAGAAGATGAAGAAGATGAGGAAGATGAAGAAGACAATGAAGATAAAGAAATTAAAAAAACTAGTGAAAAAGAAGGTGAATCTGATGAAGAAGATGGAGAAGATGAAGAAGATGAAGAAGATGAAGAAGATATAGATGATGGAGATAATGAAGGTTTATCACCAGTAACAGTCGAAGCAGTTAAAAAAGCAAAAGAAGATTATGAAAAATATAAAGCATCATTGGATGAAGATAGTGATAGTGAAGAAGAAGAATCTAAACCACCTTTAACACTTGGTGAACAAGTATCAGGTGCTTTAGATAGTTTCGTCCAAACTTTAACTGGAACTTCAAAAGATAAAACAGAAAAACAAGAAAAAACTGGTTTAACAAAAGATGGCAGTCCAATAGTTTTTGAAAAAGAAGTTAAAAAAGTTGAAAAAGAACCTGCGTTAAAAGAAGATAGTGTTCTTTCTATTGAAACTGAAAAAGCTACTAAAGAAACTGATGATGAAAAATCTTCTTCTTTAGAAGAATCAAATTTATCTAATTCTGAAAAAAGAAAAACTATTAAAATTGATCAACAATAAAATTTATTATAAAAATATATTATAAATGAGAGCAGTTCAAAGAGTTCCTTCTTTTAGAAGAGAAAGAAGAAAACAAAATGAAGCAGGTTCTAGTAATGAAAATGAGCATGGACAACGTAGACTAAGTGATACATTTCATCCTCTTATTGATAAAAATTTAGTAATACATACTTTTAATAAATTTATCTCGCATAATGATAACGCTTATGATATCAGCACACGCGACGGCGATAAAATGCAAGCTTTAAATGCTATATTTAATTTTCCAAGTCCATCTGAAGATGTAAAAGTGAGAGGAACTGAAGAAATTCCTATGGAGTATAAAGAACATATTGGTAAAAATATTAGCGTTCCAAATGGAAATGATGGAGATAATTTAATAGGAAAAATTTTAGGAATTAAAAATCTTCATATAAATGATTTAGGTAATTATCCTTTTTATATAGTGCTTTTTCAAGCAGATGAAGCTACAGGTCTTAGGGAAGCCCTAGTAAAATTAATACACCCTCTCAAATGGGGAATTAAAGTTTTAGGCTTAGAAAGCCAAGCGTACCTTGAACATATCATCAAAAAAGGAGAGGAGGAAAATGCAGCTAACGCACATTCGATACAAGCGAGAATATTACAACTAAAAGCAGCGTATGAGGAGGAAGAAAAAAGAAAAAGAAAAGGAAAAGGAAAAGGAAAATCGTCTGCGCCTGTATCTGTTAACTTTGCAAGAGAGGCCATGGGTAATAATTATGCAAATTCATTGATACAACCAGGTATAGCTAGCCAGGTTGATGAACTAGAGTTTGCTAGACCTACTCTTTCTAGATCTTCTTCTGGATCTTCTTCTAGTTCTTCTTCTAGTTCTTCTTCTCCAAAAGGATTAGCAAGAAGTTCACCTTTTGGTAGAGCTCATTCCCCACAAAAACGATGGTTGGGAAGAAAGGGAGGAAAAAAAACAAAAAAAGCAAAAAAAACAAAAAAAGGAAAAAAAATACAAAAAAGAAAAAAAACAAAAAGAAGATAAATTAAAATTATTATAAAATTGAATAAAGAATTATTTATTTAATATATATAATATTAAATAAATGACAAATACTAATAGTCATATAATTTCAATTTATAATGCGAGAAAAAATTTACTAGAAATTTTAGAAGAGCGTGGATTTGATATTACTCCATATAATAATTTTAGTATAAATGAGATAGGTATTATGTTAGATACAAATCAATTAGATATGCTTTTAGAAAAAAGTAGCACAAAAAAGAAAATATATGTAAAATTTTATGTAAATAAAGTGTTAAAAACACAAAATATATATGATATGGTAGAAGATTTATTTCATATTGAAAATATTTTATCAAAAAAAGATGATTTTATAATTATAGCAAAAGACCAACCTAATGATACTTTAATCCAAAATGTAAAAGATATATGGATGAATGATAATATTTATATATCATTATTAAACATAAAAAGATTACAATTTAATATTTTAAAACATGAATTAAATCCACCACATAGAAAACTTACAAAAGAAGAAAAAGAAGAATATATTAAAAAATTTAATATATTAAAAGAAAGTCAAATTCCAGATATATCATATTTTAATCCTGTATCATTAGTAATGGGATTTAGACCAGGAGATGTGATACATATAAAAAGGAAAAGTAGGACTGCTATAGAAACAGATTTTTATAGAATTTGTAAAATTTAAAATAAAAATTTTAAAATGTAAAATATAATAATAATAATATTAAATTAATATTACTATTATATAATAATGGAAATAAACGATTTTTCAATTTTTAATACTGATAATAGATGTTATCGACCAAAATCATCTTTAATAAATACGGAAAAACTAAATAAATATATAGATAATAATTTTAATAGTTATGAATTTACAATAAAAAAAAAAAATAATAAAAGTCTAGTCGAAGAATGTAAAAATAAAGCATTAGAAGAAAATAAATCAATGTTTTTGGTAAGTGATTTATCTAAACTAGGTAGTAATTTTAAGTATAATTGTTTAATTCCAAAAACAGATAAAGAATGTGATTTTAATAATATACAAAATTTATTCCAACCATTCAATGATTTAATAAATGATTTATTTGGTAATAATGATGAAAGAACATCAAAACCAGTAGAAAATATAGATTTACGACAAAATAATGATATAGATAAAATAAAATATGCAAGTTTAAATAACTGTGTTTCATTTGGAGAAAAAGACAATTTTTCAAAATCTGGGAATTTTGTAATATATAAAACTGAATTAGTAGATAATGAAAATTTAAAAAATAGTTTAAGAGTAAATTCATATGATTATTACAAAAAACAATATGATAGTTGGAACGAAAGAACACAAGGAATTTTAGATAATTTAAATAATAAATTTAAAAATCATATTTGTAGTAATAATAATCAAAATGATTTAGATGAAGCAATAATAAAATTATTTTTACATTATCAGAATATTTTAAATAATTTAGATAACATTACATTAGACATTTCAAATTTATCAGTATTAACAAAATATGATACATTATATTTAGAAAAATTACAAAAAATGATTGATGAAAAAAAAGAAGAATTAAAAAATTTAATTGGTTTTGATGGTGCTAATAATGGTAAATTAGAAGATACATTATTTTTAAAAAATTTAAAAATATCAGAAAATATTATTCTTTTTTTAATAATAGTTTTTTTAATTTATGCATATGCAAAAAAACAAATATAAATTATTTAGAAAATGAAAATAATATATAAAAATATATATAAATAATAAGTATGGATTTAGTATTGAATAGAATAGAAGCAAAAAATAGTAATAAAAAAGAACCAAACAAAAATAAAAAAACAAATTTTGTTACTAGTGAAATAAATTTAGATACAATACAATCTAAGTTTATAAAAGAAAACTATAAAAATTTAAGTGAAAATACTAATTATGAATATTTGAGTAATGGATTCCAATCTATTAATGATAATATTGATTATCTTGAATGTGTAAATAATAATTGTTCAAAACTCAGTAATGAAAACATGGAAAATAAAGAAAAAGATTTAGTAAAATATAAAAAATCAAATGGTAACAATATTATTATGAAAAATTTAGATATATTAGTGTCATTACTTTATATATTTTTATTGGTAGTGCTTTTATTAGGAAGTGTTATAAAAAGAGATGCAACTAATTTAATTAATATTTTAATAATCACATTAGTTTATTTATTTTATCAAATTTATATGAGCTATAAAAATTAAGATATTAATATATTTTCATATTATAAATATATAATATGAAAAATAGTATAAAATTTAAAATATTTATTTTATTAATATTAATAATTATTCCTGTTGGTATTTTGTATTCAAATTTAGAAGAGGATTTATTTAATGTAAAAGAAAATCTAAATAATAGAATAGATGGAAATTATATAAATATTTGTAATCCTACAAAAGCACAATTTTATAACTTATCTCCTAGTTCATTGCAACCAATAGTAGCAACATCTTTAAAAACTGATATTTCTAGTTGTAAATATACATGTGATTCTTTAAATTGTGATTTATATTTAACTCAAAATGATGTTTGTAAAATTTATAATTTAAAAAATGATTTTGATAAAATACAAGTTAATTGTAATAATAAAACTCTTCCAAGTTATGAAACAAATTACAATTATTTAGGTGAAGGAAGAGTTGATAAAAAATTTTATAATTCAAATAAAGATAAATTTGAACATATAGATTATTTATTAAATAAAGCTAATGATGTAAAAACAGATTATATTGCTATAAATGAAGAATTAAACAGAATAAAAGGAACTTCTGAAAAACGTGATAATTTAAAAAATATATATGATAATGTAAATTCTAAATTAAAAAATTTAGCTGATTACTTAGATTTAAGTAGAAATTCTTTATATAGTAATTTTGTTTCAAATCCTTATTCTATGCAGTCAACAGATACAATCAAATTAGATAATAAAAATTTATCTTATGTAGGAATGTTAAAAGAATTTAATAAATTGTATGATGAATCTAGAGATTTAGAAGGTAGAATGAGTAATGATAATTTAGAATATGAAAGAAATTATTTAATTTATACTATTTTAACAATTTTGATGATTATTAGTGTAATTATATTTATTACTTATAAATTTCTCCCAGATTTATTTAAAGATAGTTTCATTATTTTTTATTTTATAGGAGTCTTATTATTATTGTATTTTATACATAATTATTTTAAAGTTTAATAATTTATAAATTATTATTATATATTAATGTCTAGTAAGAAAAATATTTATGTTAATCCTTTAGGTGGTGTTAAAGAAATTGATTATAATAATGTTGAAAAACTGAAAAATTCAGTAAGAACAATTAATGCCCGTGTAGAAGATAGTAAATTACAAAATCAAAGTCATTATTTACAATTATCTATATGGTCTGTGACAACTGGTATAAGTATTATAGCTCTTTTACTATTATTAAGAAGAGTTAATAGTATATAAATTCATAAATAATTATATTTATATAATATAGTATAAATATTATTATGTCAAATTTAGAAGAAACAAATCAAGCTCCAATTTTAAATTTAGAGACATTAAAAAAAAGAAGAGACAAATTATATGAATTTTCAGATGCAATTAATGCTCATGAAAATAATTTATCAAAATATTATACATCTGAAGAAAGATTAGAAGAATTGAAAAAAACAAAAAAAAAATATATAGAAAAACAAAAGTCACTAGAAGAAAAAAATAAATTATTATTAGAAAAAATTAATAAACAACCAATAGATTTAAACAAATATAATAATTATAATGATGATATAGATGATATGTTAAATAAAAATGTTTTTATAATTCCAAATGTCAAGATAGATACAATTGTAGGATATTATGATAGTGACAAAATTAATGGTATTAGATTAAAATTTTCTGATGGAGGAGAAAAAGAATATGGTTCTAGAATAACTACTGGTGGAGGAAGTAAATGGTATAGTCTACGACCAAATGAATATGTAGTTAAAATTGATAGAGAAACAGATAGAACAAGATCATTTAATGCACTAATTGGAAATGCTATGATATTTTATACTTCAACTGGTAGAAGACTAATTTTAAAAGGAAAAAACTATAAAATTGATGAAAGTAAAAGTTCAGAAGAAAAAACATTTATGCTAATGCCTAACTATAAAAGTTGGGAATGGCATAATGCAGAAGCAAAGAGAACCGGTTATACTTTGGCTTCTGTTGCTGATAAAGGAGAAAATGATAAAATAGCTAGTTTATTAAGAAAATATGGATATGGTAGTGCATGGATTGGAGGAATAAGAACTAAAAGAGGAAGAAGTAGAGGGAGTGATAATTGGAAATGGATAGATGGAAGTCCATGGAATTATACAACTGCATGGGGTGGAGGAGAACCTAATGATTGTTGTGGAGGTGAAGACTATTTGCAAATAAATAAAGATGGTCGTTGGAATGATTTATTTTCTTACAAATTACCTGCTATATATTCTAGAAAAATAAAGCGTTACGATATGAATAGTGCAACTTCTGGTGGTTCAGATAGGCAAATTTTAGAAATTGGTAATTTAAGATATAATAATTATTTAGACGTTAAAACAGAAGAAAAAACTGTAACTGATACCAAGGCAATTGATAATTTAGAGCAATTAAAAGAAGATGTAAATAACTTGATTGCACAATCAAATATCGATAGTGATGATGCTAGAATTGAATATGCATCAAATTTAAAAACAATATCAAATATAAAACGTTTAGTAGTAGTTATAAATAATGAAATAAATAATATAACGAGTTTAAATAATTTTGGTTCAATTAAAATGAATAAAGAAGGTTTTGCAAATATAGAAACACAAATTAATAATTTTTTTAAAAATATATTTAGTAATATATTTACTAATAATAAGACTATGAAAGAAGGTTTTAAAGAAGGTTATAATAGTCCATTTCATGACTATATAGTAAGATTATCCAGACAAACAAGACAATCTGTTAATGATGAATTAGAAGCAACAGATGGTTTAGAATATGAAGAAAATAGAAATTATATGTTAGAATTATTAGCACAAAAAGATAAAGTTTTAAGTAATGTTTTAATGGATTATATGATAAATGATACTGAAGGTTCTAATGCTGAACAATTATATGAAATAATGAATCAAGAAAATCTAGACAAAAAAAGAAAAATTAAAATTAATGATTATTATTCAAAAACATATTTAGAATATAGTCATATTTTAAAAATTATTCTACTTTTAGTTGCTATTATGATTCCATTTTTAATTTTAGCAAAATATGAAATAATAGATATAAACATTTCTTTAACTGTTATTATTATTATTACATTTTTAGGTTTCTTATATGTGCTATATAGATTATATTTATTATATATGAAAGATAATATTAATTTTGATAAAGATACAATTCCATATGATAGACAGGCCGGAGAATTAATAAAACAAGGGAAAATTAAACAAAAACCAGGATTTAGTGGAGTTGGAATAACTTGTATTGGTGAAGAATGTTGCACTGAAGGAATGGCTTATGATTCTACAAAAAATAAATGTTTTACAATAGACCCAAATATAAAATCTACTACTGATGAGGCGCAGAATTTTACAAATCTTTTTGAAACAATGAATAATAATATTAATAATAATAATATATCTAATGTTATTGAAAATAATATACATGAAAATTCAAAAGAATATACATTTATTAAAGAACCATTTATATCTTCATATGAAGATACTAGAAGATTTAAAACAGATTTGTTATTAGAATCATTAAATAATAGTAGCAAAAATAATATGTTCTTTAAGAAACAATAAAAAAAGTATTATTATTATATTTTATAATAATAATATAAGTTTATAAATTATGGGCGATTGTAAAGTGTCTGACCAAGTTTATACTGCTTTTGATGAATTAGAATCAAATTTAGTAGAAGCAATACAAGATACAATTAATGAGGAAGTATTGCCTCCTGATTTTAAGGATAGAATGGGAATTTTAATGGAATATACAATGCCACAAGATGAATTACAAAAATATATAGAGGAGACTGATAAATTTAAATGGAAAAGTGTTCACAAACCTGCTATGGAAAAAAAATCAGAGGGTTACACTAATTTAAAAGAAGGAATGGAAAATATACAAGTTATTTCTTCTATAATTGATGCACTTAATTCTAGACATAATACATTTAAGGGAACTGATGAATTTAATAAACAATGTTTAGAAAATGCAGATGTAACATTATCAGTAATAATTGATAAAGAAAAGGAAGATTTAAATAAATTAAAAAATTATTTTATATCTAATTTAGATAGTTATAAATCTCTTTATAATTATCAGGTTACTATTGGAGGTTTAATAGATGGTAAAATGAAAGAATTACAAAAAACATCTAATAAAATTGATACATATAAACAAAATTTATTTATTGATAGCAGAAAAGATAATTATGAAAATTCAAATTATGATTTTTATAAATCTATATATTTTTATATACTTTTAATTTATTATGTATTACTAATTAGTTATATTATTTTTACACCCTTTTTTCAAGAAAAAAAATACTTAAATTATAAATTAGTTATAATTATAGTATTATATATATTTATTCCTTTTATTTTACCTTATTTATTATCATTAATATATAATGTATATGAATATGTAATAGAAATAAATAATTTAAGGGGAGAGATAATAAGTTATCCTTATATAATTGAAGATAAAGAAAAATATGAATAATATATATATGAAAAAAAATATTCTAAAAGAGCAAAAGGTTTTAGTAAATTAACAAATAATACAAGAATTTCTAGATCACAAATGAAACAATTATCAAATGCTTATGATATGATAATTAATGAATTATCAATTGATAATAGAGATAAATTAAATAAAACCATGGGAAAATTTCAGACAAGATTTAGAGAAAAATTAAAAAGTAAAAAAAGTAAGACAAAAAAAGTTAGTAAATATAAAAGTTCAGAATATTATAAAACTTTGGAAGAAATACCACCACCATTATTAAATAAAATTTTAAGTAATATTTATGAAAATTTTGAGTTAAAAGATGATGAAGCAAAAAATTTATTAATAAAGACTATTTTAGCATCTCGTGTATCTAATGTTTTTAATAAATCTTTAGACAATATATTTCAGTTAAATGAAATAATATTAAAATATTGTAAAGAAGGAATTAAATATTTAAAGCAAATACAAAACAATAGTAATTATCCATCATCTGCAGATGAAGAAGAGAGAGAGATTATAGATTCTACATTTAGACCAATAATACAAAATTTAAGAAATAAAATGATGGATGTATTTTATAATTTAAATCGACTATTAGTTATGAGAGATGAGATAGTTATTCAATTAAATAATATATTAAAAGTAATAAATGAAAAAGATGAAGATGAAGATTCTAAAATTTTTAGAAATTTTATAGATATTATAAATATTGATTATGATGAAGAATTTGATAAGGCTGAGTCATATAGAAATAATTCTACTTATGCTTTAAATTTGAAAATAGATAATTTAAAAAAAGAACTTCCTGATAATATTGAAAAAGTTAAAAAATGTTTTGAGAGATTATTAAAAGCTAAATTGATATTTTCAAAAACCGATGATACAAATATGTATACGCATCGTGGCAAAAATTATTCTATTATAAATATTATAAATAATTTTATAAATGCTATAAATATTACATTAGTAGATTTTGAAAAATTTTTAGAATCAAAAAAAAAATCACAATCAAAAAAAAAATCTAATACTAGGTCTACTTCTAATCAGAGATAAATATTATTTAAATAATATATTTTTTATTTAAATAATTATTCAACTGATAAATTGTCTTCTACTACTTCATCATCGCTATCATCTTCTTCATATACAATTTGCACATTAGACCATTTACCCCGCGCACATCTACCATATAATTTATCACAATAATCAGTAATTTCTTTACCATTTGGTAAATTATTTCTACCATAATTAGAAATATACCAATTTTTAAATTCTTCAAGTAGCTCTGTTTTCTTCATCTTTGCATCTCTTTTACGAATAATTTTTTCTTTAGTAAATTCACTTAAATAATCTTGAGAATTACGATATTTATCACTTACTGCAGTAACAATTGGCACATCTTTTACTTTTCCTTCTTTCTTAAATGCTAAATCAACTAACATAGATGCTAATACTGGAGCCCAAATATCAAATTTTTTATCTAATTGTCTATCAATTTTAAACTGATATGGAAAATTAGCTTTAGGAAATCTTTGTTCATCTTCATAAGGAGCATCATTAAATTTAGACATAAAATCACAAACACGAATACGACGCCAAGTTCCATCATCATTAGTTTTAATTTCAAATAATACATTAGTGCAAACAACTAATTTAAATTGAGGAATAAATGTTACTGAGTCTTTAAATAACGCTCTACCTACTAATGGATCCCCACCAGTAATTTCTTTCATAATACCTTCATTTATTTTATCACCTTTACTTGGTTCTTGCATACAAGCATAACGAACACCCATTAATTGAACTATTTCTGGAGATGTAGAACCAATAGTATTTCTACTTTGTGTAATTAATGTAATTGGAACTGTTGCTTTATAATCACCAAGAGCTTTTCCCATTAATTCGACTAATTTTGATTTTCCATTAGCACCACTTCCAGTATAAATATTAAATGTTTGATTATCATTTGTTCCAATTAATACAGATGATAAATGTTCCCACATATATCCTTGTAGTTCTTTATTTGGAAATAATGCATGAATAAATTCATATATTTCATTTATAATTTCTTCATAACTTATATTTTTATCTAATGGATGAGGACCCTTTAGTGTATTAAAAGGAGTATAATCAATATTAGTTGATTTTGATATATAATCATCAGGACGACCTTTTCTATATGTTTTTGTATTGAAATCTATTACATAATTATTAAAACAAAGTAAATATGGATTAGCATCTATTTTCTGAATAAAATCTTTATCATAAAATATATCACGAGCTTCTTTCATAATATTATTTTTCCAACTAGTTGTTTTCAATAATATACAAATATCACCTAATTTAGAAGCTCGCACTTTAAGATTGCTTACAATAGTATCAGTATCATTTCCACTTTGTTCCATTTTAGAAATTACATCAATTAAACCTGAAGCTTTTTTCATATATTGATCATGCATTTCTTTTGAAATTTTCAATCGTAATGTATTTCCACTATCTACTTCATGCCATTTATTTTTTTTATATTCATACCACTGATTATTTTTTACACTTACACAAATAAATTGATCCTTACACATTTGATATAATACATTAGCCAAATCAAACTCACCAACCTTATCTTTACTAATAATAGATTCTAATGTTTGTTCAATATAATAAGATATAGTTTCTTTTCTAATATTCTTATAACTATTAAAATTATCTGTCTTAGCCCAAAACATAATAGAACGATTTGTTAATCCATCAGAATTTTTATAATCAAATGATTTCCACATATTATAATAACTTTCAACATCTCTAAAATCAAAACTACGAGATTGAGAACTAAATTTTATCCAAGTTAAGAATAATTTATCATGCCGCCCAGATATATGTGTATTTTTTAATGCCCAACCAACTCTAATCCATTTATTAAATGAACCTTCTTCAAAATAAAATTCAGGTAAAATCATAGTAAATTGATGAGTTTCTTTGACTTCATAATCATTATGACTCAAAGTCTCAAGAAAATATTCCAATAACTTATCCAACTCTTTTATATCACCTATCTTTGAATAATCATAATTTTCCAAATCTATATTATTCTCTAATACATTTATTTTTGGCTTTTTCTTTTCCTTATATGTTAAATCCATTTTTTCTTTTTCAATAGCACTTAATAAATATTCATTATCTAATAACTTAAATCTTTTATTATTACTATTTCTTGCAGACATTAATGGTAAATGTTCTAATATATTTAATCTTGATAGATTATTTTCTTTTATATCCCAAGATTCATCTTCATTATCATAAGTTAATGTAAAATAATAACTTAGTTCATATGCTTTATGACCTGGTTTTCTTGAACC
>MDTG01396182.1_pt1 | contig 16802 bp, 16 predicted proteins | sample 811421 | NCBI WGS metagenome assembly MDTG01 (sample SAMN05326645, study PRJNA326480) | marine metagenome | isolation source: seawater | place: Pacific Ocean: South East | collected 2011
AGGAACAAATTAGTTTAAATTTTATACAAAGACTTAAGCTATAGATATAATGCTCATATGGTTATAAATTTACCAAAGCTTTTTTTATTTTTTTCTTTTGTATTTTTCTATTCTCCAAGATTTTCATTTTTTCAACTGCCAGGATCAACTTCAGACATAAGACTTGATGTACTCATGTTTTTTATTGTAATTTTTATTATTCTTGTGATGAGCCTTAAATATCTAAGCTCATTAAAACTAAATCTTGCCTTATCACAGATAGTGATTATTTTTACTTTTCTTGGACTTCTATTTATTTTAAGAAATGGTCCCTTGATATATGCTCTTTTTCAGTTAATTTGGTATGGATCAATAATTTTCTTCTTTATTTATGGAAAAAAGATTATTGAGCTTAATTTATATCCAAATGTTGTATCTTATTTAAGAATTTTTATTAACTTAAATATGATTTCACATCTTCTATTTTGGGTATTTAATTTTGCAGGATTAAAACTCCAAGCAGGGCAGGTATCTATGATATATGGCGTATTTAATATGCCATATGGATTTGGTCTCATGATAGGTATTTATGGCCTGACAGCTATTTCGAATTATTTTAGAATTAGTTTATTTGAGAAAATATTAATTTTAATCTCAATTATATTATGTGACTCTAGAGTTGCTTTGGGCGGTTTTATAATTGGGCTTTTTATTATTACACCTAGTCATAAGAAGCTATATTTTGCAGCTGGTGCTGGGTTGATCCTTGTCTTATTGTTTTCTTACTTTTCTGTAACCGAATTAAGAGCGGTAAATATTTTGTTTTACTCGCTGACAGATATTATTAGCGATCCAAGTTTAAATGTGCGTTTAAGTAATTATTACCGTTACCTTGAGTGGGTTACTATAAATGATTTCTTACTTGGATACGGACCACTCTCATATATGGAGTATTCTATTCAATACGGAAAACCCGGTCCATTAGATGTATTTTATTTTAGAATTTTTAGTGATTTTGGCCTATTAACATCCTCAATTTTATTAATAACCCTTTTGATTTATTGTATTAAGAATATAAAAATTTTTTTTAAAGAAAACAATATCTTATTAGCGTTAACCTCTTTTTTAATTTTATATAGTTTTTTTAATGAAGGACTTTTAGTAATAAAGCTTGGTCATATAATTGCTTTGATTGTCGGATTAATTTTTTGGAGAAATAAGATCATATTAAATCTTAACAAGAATAATGAGTAATAATTTAATAACTTTTTCTATAGTCAGCCATGGACAAATAGATCTAGTACATAATGCAGTTCAATCAATTTTATCGAATTTACCTGATGCTAATTTTATAATCACAATCAATATACCTGAAGACAATCAAGAAGATATAAAAAAACTTCAAGAAATTGAAAATTTAAATATTATTCATAATAAAACCATAAAAGGTTTTGGTGAAAATCATAATTATGCATTTAGATATGTTCAAACAAAGTATTTTTGTGTCTGTAATCCAGATGTGATAGTTGAAAGCCTTGATTCTTCTTTTGATAACCTCTTTAGCAATGAAAAATTAGCTTTTTTTACTCCTAAAATTGTAAATAATTCTGATGAAAATGAGGATAACTTAAGGATATTTCCTAATTTTAAGATAATGGTAAAAAGATTATTTGGCAGACCTGTGGGATTTACAGACTATGTAATTGGAGAAAAATTTGATTGGTGTGCAGGCATGTTCATGGTTTTCTTATCAAAAAAATTCGATCTTATTAATGGTTTTGATGATTCTTTTTACATGTATTATGAGGATGCGGACATATGTGGCAGATTAGCTAAATTAGATAATATATTTATTTCAGTTCAAAAATATAAAGTACTTCATGATGCCAGGAGAGGCAGTAGAAAGAATATATATTTACTTTATTTGCATGTGAAAAGTGCACTTAAATTCTTAATAAGATTATACTTTTCTTCTAAATATAAAAATAATAAAGGATATATTACAAAATAAAGTAATGAGAATTTTAGTAACTGGAGGCTGTGGTTTTATTGGAAGCGCAGTAATAAGAAAATTAATTTCTGATAGTGATCATACCGTCATCAATGTAGACAATCTTACTTACGCAGGAAACCCTGATTCAATTGCTGAAATTGCAGAAAATGAAAGATATTTTTTTGAAAAGAAAGATATTTGTGATTTTGATGGAATGGTGGGTATTTATAAAAAATATAAACCTGATGTCGTTATGAATCTTGCAGCTGAATCTCATGTAGATAGATCGATTGAAGATCCAGATAGTTTTATCAATACTAATATATTTGGCACATACAATTTACTCAAAATCTCAAGATCATATTTTAATGAATTAAGTGAGAAGAAAAATAGATTATTCAGATTTCATCATATTTCTACAGATGAGGTTTTTGGAGATCTCATAGGAGATGATTTATTTACCGAAAATACAAGATATGATCCATCTTCACCATATTCTGCATCAAAAGCCTCTTCTGATCACTTAGTTAAATCATGGGGTAGAACATATAAATTACCAGTTTTACTAACTAACTGCTCAAATAATTATGGTCCATATCATTTTCCAGAAAAATTAATACCACATATGATTATTAATGCTTTATCAGGAAAAAAACTTCCACTTTATGGTGATGGCTCTCAAATAAGAGATTGGTTATATGTTGACGATCATGCTGAAGCCCTAATAAAAGTAATTTCATCTAGTGAGCCATTCGAAGTCTATAATATTGGTGGTAATTCAGAAAAAACAAACCTACAAGTAGTTACTATGATATGTGAAATTTTAGATAAACTCGTTGAAAAAAAACCATCAGACATTTCTAGTTTTTCTGAACTAATTTCATTTGTAGATGATAGACCAGGCCATGATAAAAGATATGCAATTGATTCTTCTAAAATAAAAAAAGATTTAAATTGGATTCCTAAAGAAAATTTCGATAGTGGCTTAAACAAGACAGTTAAGTGGTATATTGAAAATGAACCATGGTGGAAGAGAGTACTGTCTGGCGAGTATCAAATGGAAAGACTAGGAAATATCGTATGAAAAATCAATATAAAGGGATTGTTCTTGCGGGCGGTTCTGGTACAAGATTACATCCAATTACTAAAGGAGTTTCTAAACAACTTTTACCCGTATATGACAAGCCAATGATTTATTATCCAATATCAGTGCTTATGTTAGCTGGAATAAAAGATATTCTTGTAATTTCAACCCCAAATGACATTGAAAGTTATCAAAAATTACTAGGAAACGGTGAGTCTTTTGGTGTTACTTTTCAATATAAAGTTCAAGAATCACCTAACGGTATTGCTGAAGCTTTTATTATTGGAGAAGATTTTATAGGAGACTCTAAGGTTTCTTTAATATTGGGCGACAATATTTTTTATGGTCAGAATTTTTCAAAACATCTCCTTAATGCAATAGAAAACGAAAAGGGGGGAACTATTTTTGGATATCATGTAAATAATCCAAGTGCTTTTGGAGTTCTTGAAATTGATAAGAATCAAAATATTTTATCTATTGAAGAAAAGCCTAAGATACCTAAATCAAATTATGCAGTTACCGGGTTATATTTTTATGATAATGATGTGATAGATATCGCTAAAAACTTATCTTTATCTGATCGTGGAGAGTATGAAATTACTGATATAAATAATATTCTACTAAAATCAAATAAACTTAATGTGGAGCTATTTGGTAGAGGCTTTGCTTGGTTAGATACTGGCACACATGAATCTTTACTACAAGCAAGCCTTTTTGTTCAAACAGTAGAGAATAGACAAGGTTTAAAAATAGCATGTTTAGAGGAAATAGCTTTTAATAATAATTGGATTGATTTCGAAATGCTAAAAAAATCTGCTGAAGAGCAGAACAAAACTATATACGGAAAATATATCTCAGGTCTTGTAAATGATTGTTGAAGAAACAAAACTTAAAGACTGTTTAATCATAAAACCATCAGTATTTTCTGATGATAGGGGCTTTTTCTTAGAAACCTTTAATAGAAAAAGATATTCTGAGATTGCTGGAATTGATCATGATTTCTTACAGGAGAATCATTCAAGATCAATAAAAGGCGTACTTAGAGGACTCCATTTCCAAAAAACTAAACCACAAGGAAAATTAGTAAGAGTTGTAAAAGGGTTGGTATTTGATGTTGCGGTAGATTTAAGAAAAAATTCTCCAAGTTATGGAAACTGGCTTTCATTAGAATTATCAGAAGATAATAAAAATCAATTATGGATACCGCCTGGATTTGCACATGGATTTCAAGTTTTATCTGATACCGCAGATTTTGAATATATGTGTACAGATTATTATGATCCTGATGACGAAGGATCTCTTGCTTGGAATGATGAGCATTTAAAAATTAATTGGCCAATAATTCCTCCAATATTATCTTCAAAAGATAAAATGGCTAGTAGTTTTACTAATTTAGATTTGTGAAAATTATAGTATTAGGATCAAATGGTCAACTTGGTAGATCAATTGCTGATGAAATAGAGAATGATACTCACTCTTTTATTTTTTATAATAGAAATGAACTAGATATTACGGATTTTAAAAAAACTAATAAAGCAATCATAGATACTAAACCCGATATTATTATTAATGCTGCAGCATACACAAATGTTGATCAAGCAGAAATGAATGCAAAAGATGCACATCTAACAAATCATTTAGCTGTTGAAAATTTATCATCTATTTCAAAACAAATTAATTCTGTTTTAATTCATATTTCAACTGATTATGTATTTGATGGAGAATCTTGCTCACCATATATGCCTACTGATTCCACTAATCCACAGTGTGTTTATGGAGAATCTAAATTAAATGGCGAAAAATCCATAATTAAATCTGAATGTAAATATCTAATAATCAGAACTTCATGGATTTTCAGCAAGTACGGCAAAAATTTTTTGAAAACAATGATAGATTTGAGCAAATCAAAAGATGAAATAAGTGTAATTAATGATCAATATGGATCGCCAACATACGCAAAACATCTTGCCCAAGCACTAATAAAAATTATAAGCAAATTAAAGTTATCTGATTTTAAGTCATCCATATATCATTATTCTGGAAGAGAGGAGTGCAGTTGGTATGATTTTGCAAAAGTTATTTTTGACTGCATTGAATCTATAAATGGTTCAAACGAAATGAGGATTATAGGAATATCTTCATCTGATTACGACTCTTTTGCTAAAAGACCTAAATATTCAGTTTTAAACTGTGACAGCCTTATTAAAGAATTTGATATAGAAACTTCAAATTGGCAAAATGGTGCTTCTGAGGTTATTGAAAACCTTATATAGATAATGAAAGAAAAAGATCTCAATAGAAAGATAGCAGTTGTTAGTGGAGGATTTGATCCAATTCATTCTGGCCATATTAATTATATAAATAGTGCAAAAAATATAGGAGATATGTTAATTGTTGCTCTTAATAGCGACCAATGGCTAATAAATAAAAAAGGTAAGTATTTTATGCCATTCAAAGAGAGAAAAGCCATTTTAGAAAATCTTATGAATGTAGATATGGTTATTGGTTTTAAGGATGATATTCATGGTAGTTGTAAAAATGCATTAGAAGATATAAAGACTAAATACCCAGAAGATACCATTATATTTTGTAATGGTGGCGACAGAACATCCAAAAATATTCCAGAAAAAGAAGTCAAAGATATTGAATTCAGATATGAAATTGGAGGAAATATAAAACAAAATTCGTCCAGTTCAATCTTGAAGGAATTTCATAATAATTCTGAAGAAAGATTATGGGGAAAATTTTATACTTATATGTCTGAAAAGAATTTAAAACTTAAGGAACTTATAGTTTACCCAAAGAAAGGAATGAGCTTTCAGAGGCATTTATATAGGAATGAAGTATGGTTTGTTAGCAAAGGTGAATGCATTGTGCGCCATAGTCTTGATAGCACTAAAGAATATATTGAAACTAAATTAACCAAAGATCAAATATTCAAAGTGTCAAAAAACCAATGGCATCAGATCATAAATCTAAATAAGGATCCTTGCCACATTATTGAAATTCAGTATGGCAATCTAACCAATGAAAATGATATTGAAAGACATAGTTATTATCAGGGGGAGATTAGCCAAAAATGATACTAATTAAGAATATTAATAAATCTAGACCATATGATGTCTTTAATTCTTTCTATAAAAAAGCTCTAGATTCCAAGCAAAAATACATAGAAGCTATTGCAATAAGCTCAGTTGATGGAGTTAATGGGAATGCTGACTCTCGTTTTGTAAATCTAAAATATATAATTAATGATGAATGGACATTTTTTTCAAATTATAATTCTCCAAAATCCATTCAATTTAAATCTAACGAAAATATTTCTTGTTTATTTTTTTGGAATGAAATTTATACACAGATTAGAATTAAGGCAACTATCAAAAAATCAACTGAGGAATTTTCTGATCAACATTATAAATCCAGATCTGATGAAAAGAATGCTCTTGCAAGAAGCTCTTATCAATCTCAAAAAATAGACTCTTATGAAAATATACTTTCTAATTACAATAAAGCATTAATCTCAGATAATCTTGATAAAAGACCGGATTATTGGGGAGGTTACACTTTCATACCTCATTACTTTGAATTTTGGACAGGCGAAAAAAATAGACTTAATAAGAGGCAGATTTTTGAATATCAGGATAACAAATGGATTGAGTATGTTTTACAACCTTAGATATCTTATAAAATATTTGCGAAATATTTTTTATAGTTTAAAATCCTCATCTTATTATGTTAATAAATATTATTTTGATGGCCACAATTACAATACTTTATATTATCAATAATTAGGTTTTACTATAGCTACTTCTAAAAAAAATACTCCGATAAACGAAAAGATTAATGCTAAGAAGGTAATGGTAATTAATAGTGATGGAGAAAAAATAGGTACTATTGATATCGATGATGCTTTAAAAATGGCGAAAGAATCCTCACTAGATTTGGTCCAAGTCTCTTCATCTGACTCCAATCCAATTGTTTGTAAAATTTTAGACTTTGGTAAGCATGTTTTTGAAAAAAAGAAAAATAAGTCAACATCAAAAGCAAAAGTAAAAAGAGTTAATACAAAAGAGGTTAAATTTAGACCTTCTACAGATGTTGGTGATTATAAAATTAAATTAAAAAAGATTAAAAGCTTTATTCTTGATGGAGATAAGACTAAAATAACTATCCGATTTAGAGGTAGGGAAATCTTAAATAGTAATTTAGGCTTAGATTTACTAAAAAGATTGAGGGTAGAACTTGAGGATATATCTCAAGTTGATCAAGAACCCTCACTTGAAGGGAGGCAATTACTTATGGTTTTGTCACCACTTAAGAAAAAGAATTAATAAATTGAGTTTATAGAATGGGATATAAATTAAAAACACATTCAGGAGCTGCAAAAAGGTTTAAAAAAACCGGTACTTCTGTTAAAAGTAAAAGCGCTAATAGAAATCATATTCTTACAAAGCAAACCACCAAAAGAAAAAGACATAATAGAGGGTTAAATAAGTTGTCTGGAACCACTTTAAAAATGGCTACTAAACTTATTAAATAAACATGGCTAGAGTTACAAAATCAATTACGGCAAAAGCAAGACATAAAAAAGTTTTAAAAGCTACACGTGGTCATTATGGAGCAAGAAGTAGACTATATAAAACTGCTAAGCAATCTAACATAAAATCTCTTCAATACGCTTTTCGCGATAGAAAAAATAAAAAAAGAAACTTTAGATCATTATGGATTGCGAGAATCAATGCTGGTTGTCGAATTCTTGGTATTACATACTCTAAATTAATGAATTCATTAACTCAAAAGAATATATTATTGAATAGAAAAACTCTTTCAGAATTAGCTATCTCTGACAGTTCAACTTTTGAAAAAGTTGTCAAAATTGCTCTTAAATAGTTCTTCACTTAATGTCAGATCATAAAGATATCAGTCATCCTAGACTCGAAAAAGAATTTGGAGCAAATCATCCAATAAATCATATGAAAGATTCAATTATGAATCTATTAATATCATATGGTTTTGAGATAGCAAAAGGACCTGAAGTTGAGACTGAGGAATTTAATTTTGATATGCTGAATATAAAAAAAACGCACCCTGCTAGACAGATGCATGATACGTTTTATGTTGAGGAGAAATCATTTCTTCTAAGGACTCACACCTCATCAGTTCAGATAAGAGGAATGTTAAAAAAAGAACCTCCTCTAGCCTTTATTTCTGGAGGAAAAGTATTCAGAAAAGATGATGACTCAACACACTTACCAATGTTTCATCAAGTTGAGGCAATATATGTAGATAAAGGCGTTACATTTGCAAATCTAAAAGACTTAATTTACAACGTTATATATGACTTGTTTGGGAAAGGGGTTAAATTAAGATTTCGACCTTCTTTCTTTCCTTTCACGGAACCTTCGGCAGAGGTGGATATTTTATCCGATGATGGTAAATGGCTTGAGGTTTTAGGTTGTGGTATTGTAAATCCTGTTGTCCTTGATAATTGTAATATTAATTCAAAGATATTTAGCGGACTAGCTTTAGGCATTGGAATTGAAAGAATAGCAATGTTGAAGCATGGCGTTTCAGATATAAGGGAATTTTATAAGTCAAATTTAGACTTTTTGAGACAATTTAAATGAAGATAGCATTTAAACACCTTATAAAAAATATTGATCATAAACCTGAAATACTTGAGGTGTCTGAGAAGTTATTTCAATTAGGTCATGAACATGAAATTGAAGATGATATTTTTGATATAGAATTTACTCCAAATAGAGGCGATTGCCTATCAATTAGAGGTTTGCAAAGGGATTTATCCAATTTTTATGATTTTAAAGGATTTGATATATATTCAAAAGAATTAAATCAACTCAAAATAGATTTTGTAAATGATGACTGTGATGCTTGCCCAAAGATTTCTTTTATGAAAATAGGCGTAACAGGTAATATTGCTCCATATAAAGATGAACTAAAATCATATTTCGAAGAACTTAAGATAAGTAAAAATAATTTTTTTACTGATGTTTCAAATTATATTTCATATGAAACAGGGCAGCCAACTCATTGTTATGATGCTTCTAAAATGGAAGGAAAACTAATTTTCTGTGAAGTTAACGATGATGTTGAATTTAATTGCTTGCTTGATAAAAAAGTTAATCTAAGAGGCAAAAATCACGTATTTAAACTAGATAATGAAATTATCAATTTAGCAGGTGTTGTTGGAGGAGATTCTACAAAATGTTCAAAAGATACTAAAACAGTAATTGTTGAATGTGCTTTTTTTAAGCCAGAGTCAGTCATCGGTAAATCCGTTAAATATGATATAAATTCAGAGGCTTCATATAAATTTGAAAGAGGTGTAGATCGTGAAAACCAAGAACATGCACTAAGAAGATTTCTTAAAGTAGTTGAAGATCACACAGAAATTTCCAGCGTAGAATTCTTTACAAATGAATATTTAAAATATGACGAAAAAAAAATACCTAATGATATCCAATCTATAAATAATATATTAGGAACTAACGTCGATAAAAATACCTATGAGAAATTTTTAAGCAACTTAGAACTCAAAGTTAATGCTAAAGATATTTCAATTCCTTCATTTAGATCAGATATTGTTTCTCATAATGATTTAGCTGAAGAAGTAGCCAGACTTATTGGTTATGATAATATCGAATCAAAAAGATTTAAGATCACTCAAAAAAACAATATTGAAAAGAATGTTGAAAAAAATATTAAGTCCTTACTTATGGATAATGGTTTCTATGAAGTTATTAATGCACCCTTTGAAGAAAATCACGAGCACAATTCAATTAAAGTTGACAATCCTCTCGACTCCAATAAGCCTTATTTAAGAACGAACTTAAAGAACTCTCTTATAACCAATCTTTTATACAATGAAAGAAGGCAGAAAGATTCTATTAAATTATTTGAAATATCCGAAATATATACCCTTGAATCTTTGTCAAATCTAATCGATCAAAATCGGACTGTTATTGGCGTGATCGCTAGTGGGAGAATTGGCAAAAATTATAAAGATTTCTCTCAAAAAATATCACATAAATTTTTAAGAAGTGTATTTGATGGATATGTAAAAGAAAGTAATATTATTATTGAAGAAATTCCTAGAGATACACTAAATTCAAAATTAAAAGATAAAATTTATTATATAGAGATAAATATAGAGAATTTTTTACCAAATATTGAAGAATATATATCCAAGGCAAAACCATTAGATGGTTATATTAAATATAACCCAATATCAGAGTACCCTTCATCAACAAGAGACATTTCCTTCTCTATTAAAGAAGAGATAAACTTAAAGATTGTTCAAGATATAATCTTTTCTTATGAAAATGAAATATTAAAAGAAGTTTTCGTATTCGATTTTTATGAAAATACTAAAATGAAAGAAATTAAAATAGGTTTTAGATTTGTTTTTCAATCCACCTTTAATACAATTACTGATAATGAGGTTGACTCAGTTCTAGATGAAATAATTTTAAAAACAACTAAATTAAAAAATGTTGAAATTCCAGGTTTGAAAAATGGCAACTAAATCTTCAATATCAAAAAAAATCTCAGATGAAGTTGATTTAACTTCAAAAGATAGCAAAATCATATTGAATTATTTTATATCTTTCATTAAAAATAATTGTAAAAAAAAATCAATTAAAATTGTAAATTTTGGTACTTTTTACAAAAACCTATCTCCAAAAAGAATTGGACGAAATCCTCTTACAAAAGAAACTTATCCGATACCTCCTCAAGAAAAAATAAAATTTAAAGCATCTTATAAAGTTAAAGAAATTTTAAACTGATATAATGTAACTATAAATATTGTTAATATTATGAAAATGAAAATTAAAATACTTGCTAAATTTTTTATAGTTTTTTCTGTACTTTTTATTCCGTTTTTAATAGCACAAGAATCCTCGTCATTAACAAATCTTGATGAAGATTATCTTGATAGTCTTCCAGAGTCTGTTCGTGATGATGTAATTAAAGAAATGGATGGTATGGATAAAGATAAAGATAAAAATCTTCAAAAAAGACCATCTTCAAAGTTATCAAAAATAGAAACTGTTCGTGAATGGGAAAATTTTAAAAAAAGTAGGGACTTAGCAAATGTTTCTGAAAGATTTGGAATTAAAATTTTCAATACCATGCAGTCTTCATTCATGCCATTGAATGAACCAAATTTTGGCAACAATTATTTTGTTGACTATGGTGACTTTATAACCGTTCACAAATATAGCGGTAATAGAAATGAAATGTATGAACTTGAAATTTCAAGAGATGGAACAGTCATTTTACCAGACATTGGAAAGGTATTTTTAGCAGGACTAAATTTCGATCAGGCTGCTGAAATAATTAAGAAAAAATATGAAATTTCTGTTATTGGGGTTGATATATTTGTCACTTTATCAGAAATCAGGGATATTAATGTTTTGGTTACTGGTAATGTTGAATTTCCTGGTGTTTATACACTTAGCGGCAACTCAAATATATTACAAGCATTAAATATCGTTGGTGGTGTAACTGAAAATGGCAGCCTAAGAAACATCTTATTAAAAAGAAAAGGAGAGCCAGATCAACTTATAGACCTCTATGATGTATTAATTTTTGGTGAAATAGAAAATATTCCTTTCCTTAAATCTGGTGATTCAATCCATATTCAAGCAGTTAATAATCTCGTAAGAGCTGGCTATGGTTTTAATAATGTAGCAACTTATGAGTTATTTGAAGAAGAAACCATAGCAGATTTAGTTAGATTTGCTGGTGGACTAAAACCTGAAGCTAAAAATAACAATTTAAAATTAGTTCGCCTGGATGGTTCGAAATTTAAAACCAGCAATATAGCATTAAATAATATTAGCGAATATAAGATTAATAATTTGGATTCAATATATGCTTATAAAGACAAAATAGGAACTGTAACAATAACTGGTGATGTTAAACACCCAGGAAAGTACTCAATTTCTTCATCAGACAGAATGTTAGACATTATTGAAAGATCTGGGGGTTATATTGACTCTGCATATCCCTTTGCTGCAAGTTTACAAAGAGAAAGCGCTAAAGATATTGAATCAGCATTTGCATCAAGAACATATCAAAGCTTAATTTCGTATATAGCAAGCAACCCTAAAGCTGTTGGTGTCGGAGCAGGCGATGGCCTAACCTATATATTATCGGAACTTAAAGATTATGAGCCAGTTGGTAGATATGTTGCAGAGTTTGATATTACAAAATTGCAAGATAATATCCAAGATAATATTTATTTAAATGATGGAGATAACATTCATATTCCTTCATACACTTCAAATGTATATGTTCTTGGAGAAGTTGGCAGCCCAGGATCTGTTATGTTTAAAGAGGGCTTATCACTCTCAGAATATATTGAAAAATCAGGTGGTTACACAAGATATTCATCTGTAGAATTTATTTTTATTGTTAGTCCGAATGGAGAGACAGCAAAAATGCAAATTAGTGGCATAAAAAAATTTGTAAACCAAGATCGGGATATTTATCCCGGTTCTGTGATTTATATCCCTAGACACATTGATAAAATAGATGGAGTTAATTTTTACGCTACAATCGCTCCTATATTTAGTAGCCTTGCTTTGTCACTGGCATCATTGAATTCAATTAGTGACTAGATAAAATTAATGTGATTAATTTGAATTTTATAAATGAAATGGCTCAATAATTTTTCATTAACATTAATTTATTTTCTTTTTATAAGTGATATTTATGCCACATCATATAATTCCCACGGACAAACTGGACTGATAAATCTTCCTTCTGCGGAAGTTCATGAACAGCAATCAATTTTTTTTACTTTTAATAGAAATGTTTACTCAAAAATTGGTACTTTAACTGTAACCCCTTTTGACTGGATGGAAGCAAGCTATTTTTATTACAGGCCTGATGATTTAAAATGGGGCAATACTAAAGGATTATATTTAGATAAAGGCTTTAATGTTAAATTTTCATACAAGCCTAAATCATATTTACTTCCTACTTTTGCATTAGGTCTTGATGATTTTGCAGGCACTGGACAATTTTCTCGTGAATTTATTGCATCAACATACGAACTAAACAAAATAAAATTGACTACTGGTGTTGGGTGGGGAAAATATGTTGGAGATAAGAATATCTCAAATCCATTTAAAATTTTTAATGATAAATTAGAAACACGTCAAAGAATATCGGATAACTCTTCTCAAGGTGGTAAATTATCATATGATTTATGGTTTAGAGGCGATGCTGTTTTGTTTGGAGGTATTGAAACAAAATTGGGTAATTTAAAAAATTTAAGCTTAAAAGTTGAATCGAACCCTTTTGATTATTTTAGATATGGATGTTGTGGTGAGGGCCTTTCTGCTCAATCGACTGAGGTTAGAAAAAATGAATCAGATATTAATTTTGGTATTAGTTACAAGTATAAAGATTTTGGAAATATTGACTTTTCATATACTAAAGGTAATACATGGAATATAGTTTTTTCAATTGGTTTCTCTGCTAAAAAACCATTAAGGAAAAAGAATAAATTCGAACCAAAAATTGAGAATAAATCCTACAATCAAAATCAAAAAAACGAATTTTATCTTGACCTTCTCAATAATTTAAATAGTAATCAGCTTTTCCTTCAATCTGCTTCTATCAAAGAGGATCAATTAAGTTTAACAATTGATTCTTCAGAACACATTAATCCAATAATCTATTCGTCTAGAGCGGCCTATATTGCTAATGAAGTTTCTGCTATTAATGATTTTAATTTTTCAAAGATTGATGTAGGTCACATAAATAGAGGAGCACAAATTAATAAAATTACATATCAAACCTCTGATTTAGATTTGTATGAAAGATATCCAGACATTCTTATAAAAAGAAATTCAATTGTTTCAAATGCAAATAAAGATAATTTTCGTGAACATGATTTTGTGCCTACAGTTAATTTTCCTGTCTTTTTTAATAGCATTGAGCCTGATGTGAGAACACATATAGGCTCACCAGAGAGGTTCCTGTTCTCTGGCATTGGTATTAAAGCAGTAACTGAAATTCAAATTAATAGAAATATTGTTATAAATTCTTCAATTGGAATGTCGATTGAAGATAACTTTGACGAGAAAGTTTCAAGACCGAGTTCAAGCTTGCCTTTAGTAAGAACTGAAATTGTTGATTATCTTCAAGGAAGTTCTGATGATTTTTATATAACAAATCTCGATATTGAAACCATATGGTCACCATTTAATAATACTTGGGCCAAATTTAATGTGGGATATTTAGAAATGATGTATGGAGGTTATTCAGGCGAGATTATGTACAAACCTTTTAAATATAATTTTGTTTTAAGTCTAGAACATAATTCAGTGAAAAAAAGAAAATATGACCAAAAATTTTCATTTTTAGAATATAAAATTTCAACTTCTCATTTAAATGTTGCTTACTATGAGCCTCATACTAATATTCTAGCAAAATGGAGCTACGGAAAATATTTAGCTGGAGATACTGGATATACTCTTGATTTGTCAAGAAGAATGCCTTCTGGATGGCAAGCTGGATTTTTCTTTACTAGAACCAATGTATCTGCGGAAGATTTTGGAGAGGGAAGTTTTGATAAAGGTTTTTATTTTAATATACCATTCAATGTTTTTAGCAAGGGTTACAGTAAAAATACTAATGGTTTTCAACTTAAAACAATGACAAGAGATGGTGGTCAAAAACTTGAGTTAAGAAATAAGTTAATTGATTCTTTCTATGGATCTTCATATTCTGAATTAAATGAAAACTGGAATAATTTTTTAGATTAAATAATTATTAAAAAAAAGCGGCTATATAGCCGCTTTTTTTGGTTAGTTTGTACTAATTTAGGTACCTGTTGTTGATGTACCAGTTGTAGTTGTAGTACTAGTTGTAGTACTAGAAGTTGTTGTAGTAGTTGCAGTAGCAGTATCAGTATCTGTATCTGTATCTGTATCTGTACTGGTTGTATCTGACGCTGACGTTGTAGTCGGAGCCGGAGTAGGCGCTGGAGTCGGAGCCGGAGTAGGCGCCGGAGTCGGAGCCGGAGTAGGCGCTGGAGTCGGAGCCGGAGTAGGCGCTGGAGTCGGAACCGGAGCTGGGGCAGAACCACCATCTCCATCTGATCCAATTAGCGCAGCAGCTGCAGCAACAGCAGCAGCAATAGCACCAGGACTTAACTGTTTTGAATCAGCTGATTGCTCTTCAGATTCTTCTGATCCTGCATCAGTCTCCTGAGCGACAACATCATTAACGAAAAATCCATAGAAGAATGCAAAAACTGTTCCCCATAAAACTTTGAACTTTGATTTTATAAACTTAGCCATAACTTAACTCCTCTAAATAGGCTTTACTCTTTAGGACAATAATACAATTAAATATCCAAGATTGCCAATTATATACGTGTTTATTTAACTTATACATACTTTTCTTACAATTTTATGTCTTTTTTTAACTCATTTTTAAAACATTTTTAAACAAATGATGTACTTTTTTTGGTCGGGATGGCCGGATTTGAACCGACGACCACTACACCCCCAGTGTAGTGCGCTACCAGACTGCGCTACATCCCGAGTTTATATATAATATATAATCTTAAATTTATTAAAACATATATTTAAAATTAAAATGAATAGATTATGGTCTTTAGTTATTATTGTATTTTTTTCATCAGTCAATGCTGAAAACTTGAGAATTGAAACCTCGTCGGGCATTACAGAAGGGTATCTAAAAAATAATGTGGTAACTTGGCATGATATTCCTTATGCAAAACCACCAGTTGATGATTTAAGGTGGAAAGCACCTAGGAAGATAAAACGAAATTCAAATTTTATTAAACCAAAGGAAAATAATTTTTGTATACAAAGAACATCAAGTCTTGGAGGTTCTTCTCAATTTTCTGATGATCTAATTTCAGGAACTGAAGATTGCCTATATCTTGATGTATATGCTCCAAAAAAGAAATCAAAAGAATTACTTCCAGTAATGTTTTGGATTCATGGAGGTGGCAATACATCTGGTTTGAAAGACTTGTATGATTTTACAAAGTTAGTAAAAAAGCACAATGTCATTGTAGTCACTATAAATTATAGACTGGGGCCATTAGGATGGTTTACACACCCCTCAATTCAGAATTTTCAAGATGGTATCGACAAGGCGTCCAATTTTGGAACATTAGATATTATCTCTGCACTAGAATGGGTAAATGAAAATATTAATTCATTCGGAGGTAATTCTGAGAATATCACAATTTTTGGTGAGTCTGCTGGTGGCCATAATGTTTTATCTTTACTTGTATCCAAAAAAGCAAAAGGACTATTCCATAAAGCAATATCAATGTCAGGATATACTGAATCAATCTCACTTGAAGACGCCTATAGACAAAAAAAACAATCCCCAACATCAAACTATTCAACTTGGGAGGTTGTAAATAAAATTATAAAAGATCAATCAGACAAAAATTTACAAGATCATCAAACCCTTGAGGAATTAAGGGATACCCTTTACAGTCTTTCAGGAAAAGAGTTCTATCAATATTATGCTGAAAGAGAAAACTTTGAAGAATTACCATTATTAACTAATGATGGAATAGTAATACCAAAGATTGGTTTAAAGGAGTCATTATCCAAAAAAGAACATGTGAATAATGTTCCAACAATTGCTGGTTCAACTCGCGATGAAGTTAAAATATGGTTAGCATTTTCAGAATATTTTGTAACTGTTGATTATTCA
>MDTG01027631.1_pt1 | contig 16801 bp, 12 predicted proteins | sample 811421 | NCBI WGS metagenome assembly MDTG01 (sample SAMN05326645, study PRJNA326480) | marine metagenome | isolation source: seawater | place: Pacific Ocean: South East | collected 2011
ATTCTCTACAAAACCATTTAATAAATTAAGAACCTGAGTCGTGTTTGGCTCCGAATTACTGTTGTCTATTTGTTCTTTATCGCTTCCTCCAAATTGCCTGATAAGATGACCTCCTGGGGCTGGAAAAGATAAATAACTACTACGAATAAGATTACGATCTGAAAACTTTTTACCGACGTAAGAATTTTCGTTGATTAATTTATATAAATTTCTTTCTCCTGGATTAGTGTCGGATAGAATTTTAAAATCATTATAAATGGCGGTTCCGTTCATCTCTTTATACCTATTAAACATAACAGAATAATCTGGTTGATTGCCAGTATACGCTCTTTCGGCTGAATCTATATCATTATAAACTAATGTAACTAAAGAATCCCAAAGCTGTTCACCTGACATCCTTCTTAAGATGGGGCCTTCAAAGTTATATTCTTCTAGAGATTTGTAGTCTTCTTTTTTACAAGCTCTCTGAAACAACTTGGTGTTTAAAAGTATTCTTTGATACTCTCTTAAATCATAATTAACACTAACTAAAATTCTTTCTAAATATTTCATTAGAGGTTCGTTACTGGCTAATGTATCGTCCATCATGGTATCAATTGGTTCTATAAGCCCTGCTCCGAAAATGTTTTTCCAAACACGATTAGCTATCATTGTTGTAAACCTTGGGTTGTCTTTGCTGCTAATCCAATCGGCAAAAACTTTGCGGCTTTCAGGTTTTTTCTTATCAGCAGTAAAAGGCTTAGGGGTGAAGATAGCTTTTGCATACACGGTTTCCCCTGGATTGCCATCATCTTCGGCAAAATCTACTGGAAGTTTTATTTGCCCAGTACCATTATTATCAAGACCAAAAATTAAAGAATCTCTAACTTGGTTGCGCCAATTATTAAAAAGTCCAGCTCTTGAGTCTGCATCATCATTGATAGCTTTGCTTAAAACACCTATTTCTCTGCCCTCTTTATTTAATCTGACGTTACCTATGCCAGAAGTAAAAGCAGTCATTTCATAGAATTCTTTCTGACTCCACTTGTCAAACGGGTGATTATGACACATAGCGCACTCAAGCCTAGTGCCCAAAAATATTCTAATTGTATGAGAAAGATTATCTGGTTGCATACCTCTATCTCGGAGATAATAACTTATTGCGGCGCCCTGTTTATTTTCATAAAGTTTACCAGTGCTTCCAACTAGATCTCTCACGATTTTATCGTATGGCGAATGCTCTTCTATTGCTTGCCTCAACCATTTTCTGTAAGCAATACCTACATTAATGTTTGTACCGTTAACCCTATCTTTAATTCTTAACATGTCGCTCCACCAATTGATTTGATGGTTTACGTATCCGTTTGAATTTAAAAGTTTTTGTATTAATTTATCTCTTTTATTTTTATCTCTATCGGAAGTAAAATCAGTGATTTCAGACTGCGTTGGTATTCTTCCTATAATTGTAAGGTAAAGCCTCCTAGCATAGGTATATTCATCAATTTCTTTTGTTTTTTGAAGTCTTTTATTTCTTAAATTAGCTTCTATCAAAGTATCTATATACCCAGAATACTTTTTTAATGTTCTTTCGTCAAGAGGGGTAGGCAAGGTTGGTATAGAGCTGTACCTATTTTCAGCGTGATAAAGCTCTAACTGTTTTTGAGAGTCTTCGGTTAGCAAATCTACTTTAAGACGAAATTGTTGAAGATCTTTTGCTCTTTGAAGCAACAAATGAGTTGAGTTAGCTTCTAATATATTACCCTCTATATTTTTTCCATTGTTAAAATAGATAACTGACCCGAAACAAGGAGATAAACAAATTAAAAATAGGGACAAAATTTTCATAATTTACTAAGAACAATATAAATTACACAATTTTTATAAAATGGTGGAGGTGGCGGGAGTTGAACCCGCGTCCTAATATCTTCAAAAATACACGTCTACAAGCTTATCTAGTTTCCATTTAAGTATTAGATACTAGCATCGGACTACTAATTTCAATTATTTACAGTTTATGAAACAAGTAAACTTTTTCTGTTTTGCAGATTGATGACCCCTTATCTCGCTTATCTGCGTCAGAAAGTAAGAGGTGACAGACGTTAAGCTGCCAAGGCAAGCTTTTCAGACTTGAATCCGAAAGCTTTGAAACGTGACGTTTTGCCATGTAACATTTTGCGCCTTTTTGAGGAGCCAGACGCACTCCTGCTTGCAGTATATGAATCCAATGCTAGTCGAATCCAGTACACCCCCATAAAATATTAAAGAACTATGTGTAGTTTACACCAAAATGTTAATCAGTAGAATTTGATGGAGAAATATTTTGTCTAGCAGCTTCGTATAAAGCGTTGTAATTATTTGTGACTTTTTCGTATCTTCCACGAGTAAGCTTTCTAAGTTCAGCTTCAGAAATTCTGCTAGCTTCATCTTCATCAAACAATTTTAGTATGGCTATGTCTCTATCGGTAACATCAACTTCCCATTTTATTTGATAGCCAAAGTCAGGTATTGGTGAAGAAAGTTCGGCAGCATGAGACCTTCGATTTGTGGAATCTTTAGACTCGGTCCAAGTGAAAACAGGCACAACGCCTTGCCAAGTCTCATGAAACGCTCCTATATTAATTTGCTGCTCTACAGTGGAAGTATCAATCATTGAAGGATTTAAAGTATCGTAGAGATTATTATAAGCCAAAGGAAAACCGAAGTCATGCTCTTCAAAGCAATAAACATGTAAATATTTAAATAAATTAAAAGCACTCCAAGACCCACTGTCAGCATTTTTTAATACTAAACGTTTCTGTGCAGAAGCAGATAATTTTTTGAAGTTTTCGTAAAATTGATCTGCAAAGTTGCAATAAGTATCATGATCATCTTTTTCTGGCTGAGAGTTTAAATGTAAACTAATTGGAGCGGATAGATTTTCTGGCATTCCAATTGCGTCCAAAAACCAAGAATAAAAATCTATTTCCTTTACTGATTTTTCTACAAGGTCTTCGTCATCGTCTATTAGCTTGCAGAATTTATCAGGTTGAAACGATACGGATACTCCTTTGGTAATTGAAGATCTGCCTATTTCTCTTATTGATTCCATTACGGATTCATTGTCTGGCAAATCTTTAATTTCAATACCTAAACTTGGATCAGAAAGAATACCAAAAATAGATGTATTTAATCTATAATGATCGATACCGCTAGCCCTACAAAAGTCGATAATTTTAACTGTTAATTTTAAGTTGTGAATTATCTCTTTTTGAAGCTTCTCTAAGGCTACTTCATCGCCTTGTTGGGAAGCAAGCTCAGTGTATGCTTTGCGACTAATTCCTACGAAACGATTGTTAGCGTCTTCTTCTTGTAGGATTTTTGATATGCAGACTAATCCGTACTTTGTATTCATTAAATCATGTCTTCTTCTGCGTCAAAAGATTCTTCTTTTGGCTCACTGGAAGTGGCTGCTGAGTCTTGATCTTTTTGTTTATACATTCTGAAATCAGGAGCTTTTTCGTTTTCAGACTTATATTTATTCTTAAAAAGAATAACTTTTTCTCCGTTAACTTTTCCAGTAAGATACTTTTCTTGAGTCTTCTGGTTTACGTTAAGCCATAAGGCTCCAATTTCTCTGTCGGTCCATTCAGTATTTTTTGTATCAGGCATAATATTATTATAATTTTATATTTAAAATTTTCTAACTTCTCCTCCTCTTGCTATAAGAAGAATAGAGCAAATTACGGTTATTATTATCATTGTTGTTGGGTCCATTATCTATATTCCTTTCTTAATAATCTCCATCTATCTGAGTCTATTGGTTTAATTCCATTATCTATAGCATACAACATTTCAATAACTTCGTCAAGCGAATTATAAATATATTTGTGAGGAAGCATGCCAAGCATCCAAAGAGGAGTTTTTGCCTTGCCGCCTTCCATGCTGATAAAAATAGGTTTTTTCATACGAACCGCTGTGACTATCTCTTCAGCGGAACCCCAAGAGGCTACATCTGGAACAAGGTGAGCTATAATAAAATCACTTCGATCAACTAAATTAAGATCATAAGCCCTGACCGTTTTCATTTTATCAGTAACCCTATCGTATTGCTTGGTCTTCATCCAAGTCTCCATATCTTGCCTAGAGGCTTCGTCTTCAGCAACATCTTTTATGAATGGTTTTTTGTATGGATCAAAGCAGGTTATAGACAACGAGCTTAATTTTTCTGTAACTTCTTCACGCCAATCTCTGCCGCTGAGATATTGCATATGTCCTACTAAGTAGGTTTTCGTTTTGTACAATATGTTTGACATAAATAAGACTATAGCAAAAGCCAAAGTTTATGTCAAGAAAAATTATTTTGACTTTATTCGTCGTCGTCTTCTTCGGTCATTAAACCGTTAATTTGAGAGTCAGGGTTATTTTTTAAACTTAAATAAATTTGAAAATTTTCCTCTATTAGAGATGAATTTACTCCTGAGATTCCTGTGTGCAATATGTAGTCTTGATCGTCCATTAAGCCTGTTTCCTATGGATATGATTAAAAATTGATCGATTATTTAAGCCCAAATTAAGTGTTCCAAGGGTACCAACGTTTGGATGAATATGAAAAGGCATAGCTTCATTTGCTGTATTACATACAAAAACGTTAGCTTCTCTGCCTGCTTGCATATTAGATGCAACGCCTCCACTGATTTCTCCGACGGAGTTAGTTTCTGCTGTTTCAAACTGACTATTAACAACAAAATCTTTATCAGTTTCATTTGGGAATATTAAATATTCTTTAATACCTATTACTATGTCTACATGAGGTAGAGTTCTTGTAATTTCCCCCGTTTCCCTGTTAAAAAGATATCCAAATTGCTTGTTAAATTTAGCAGGCAAAGTGTGATCACCTGTAATTTGTTCGTAGTATTCATTGTGATTAGCGGGCCAAATATATGATGGGTCAGTTGTATCTTTTTTTAATTTAAATCTTCGCAAGAGTGGTCTAGCCTCTGTTGCAGTTTTAGGGCTTACATTAACTGTACCATTGCTACCATTATTATTACCTGAATCCCATATTTCTACAATCTCATCTTTTTTTCTAGTTTCTGCGCCTCCGTGAGCGATTATCGGATACATTCGGCCAACGTTATTATAAGGGCTTTGAAAAATATTTCCAGTTTTAGAATCAATTATACCAGAAACCGTTTTTAAATTAGCCAAAAAGTCAGAACCAGACACATTATGATTAATTAAGGAACCTGTGAAGGTTGTAATACCATTTCCAAAGCTCCACTTTTTAGAATCCAGAAAAGAAGCTGTTACTTCGTTAGAATGAGGAATAATAACCGTGCCTGGAGGAGAAACTTCTGTAATATTATTTTGTCCGTGACCAAAAGAAGTAAAACCATCTCCTGTTACCATGCCGTTAAAAAAAGATTGATCCCTAAGTAACCCCCCGTACAGTTGTCCTGAGCTAGAAGTTTGACCACCTTGAAAAGATCCATCTGCATATTCTTTGTGCGCCCAATGAATGAAACCTTGTCTATCTGTAGTTACAGGTATGTTAAATTCAACCGAAGAACCATTTTGAGCAACTATATATCTGCCGAGGGCTCCACCATTATTGGAATCGGTAGCTACATGCCATCGAGCAGTCAGAGTTGTATAATAATTTGATGCCCCTGAGGGAGGGGTAGTTAAATCGCCTTTGGAATTAGCGTTGGGAACAGCATCTCTAAATAAAGCACCATTATAAGCTTGACCCTTTAAAAAAGACTTATTTAAATATATAAGCTGTCTGCAAAAAGATTTATTGCGAAAAATAAACTGAGCAGAAAAAGGAGGAATGACCTGATCGGGATCAAAACTGCTTGTATTTTGATTGGGAATTTGACTCTCTGTAATGCCAGTAGGTCTAACACCACCCCCGTGACCAACCTTTTGAAAGAGTCTAAAATCTGGGCTTACGTTAACATTATTTTCACTGTATGCTGACCCTCCTTCTTTAAAATAAAGAGTGGAGTTAGCCTCGCCTTCTAGCATAGTAAACAAACTTCCTCCATTTACGATGAAATCGCAATCATTAATCCAAGCTGTTGATCCAGAAAACCTCCAGAGGTAACTTACACTTTCAGAAGTAGCATTAATAAAACTAAATGTTGTGGTTGGTTTTTCGAGAAACCATCTCATTTTATTAAGATTAACGGTTTGAGTGCCTTTAGCATTGAAAATTTCACCGTAATTTCTGTAGCCTCCGCTACGCATTAATGTACCAGCTGGACTGTAATCGCTTACCCCAAAACGAGGATTACAAACAACTATTTGGCGACGAGAGTAGTTACCCACTTGTAAATTGTTAATGGTTGGATTGTCTCCATTCGTACCAATTGGTGTACTTACATCTGAATAGTGACCCGCTTGATTAGCTTCTTGATTACCAGCACCAAATATATTTATTATGGCATTGTTTTGAAACACATTCTGAAAAAAGAAACCTGTTGAAGCTCTTTCTAGAACATCATCTTTAAAAAAAATATTAACAGTGGTTTGCGGGGGCTTAGAGCCACCGTATTTAGCGGTAACCCAATGACTAACCTCAATCATACTTCCAAAATAATAATCAACCGTACCTGCTTGAGCGTCTCTGGCATCAAGATAGTGAACGTTTCCTGCATCAACATCATCTTGGGTTAAAAGTTTATTGTAAGGATTAGAGTGAAACTCTATTGAGTAAAGCGCATGATTCATACTGGCAGTATTTATGCCGTACTTTAGTTCCATGTATTCTTTCTTTTGAGTTTCACTTGTAATACTACTAGGAAAACTTCCAACCGAAGAATAACAATCTTCGTCAGCAAAAAATACTGGATCATCTCCAAATTGAGAAAAAGTAGTGCCAAATTGCCAATCTGGAGAAAGACCAAATTCTGTTCTTAAGGCATCTGAATTTGACGAATAACACACAGCTCCGCTCATTGAAAATCTAGGGGTGGCTCTAATACCGCTTGCGTTTTTCCCCCAATCGTAATCTCTTGATTCGTGATTACTAACGCCAGGTTCAAACATAACAAAATCGTTATCCACGGTCCCTACATCAACGGGATTATTGGCGCTGTTTCTATAAATATCTTCAGTGTTTATAGTGTCAGAATTAACTATGTCATTAAGTACTGTAGCACCAGTATATTTACTGGCGACAGTTCTTTGAGGCCAAATAATAAACTTTATGGTGGTAGCAGCTACACTGGTCGCAATTTTTAATTTTTTTGCACAGGTTCTGGTTCCGTCTGCATTATCTGTACATACAGTTTCAACTTCTAATCCAGAAGTAGGATCCACAAAATCATCAATATTTGCGGCTGTCATAGGGTCTGCACTGACAGTATTACCGTTGCTATCTTGAGTTGTCGTTGGCTCTCCCCCTCCAGCAGGTTGTTCTGAGGCAAGTTTTACATTATAGCCGCCGATTAAATCTCGGACTGTCATTTTTTTTGTTCCATTTATGCCAGGCGCATCATTGTCTGAAATAACCAGATGATCAGAATCTATATCGAGTGCGCTGGTATCGAGATCAGCTAATTCACGTATTTTTTTGAAAGCCATAATAAATAATTAATTAAGAAACAATAATATTGCCTATCATAGAGGCATGATAAATACATTGATATACATAGGTCCCTGCAGTATTTGGGGTCCATGTAACTTGCGTAGTACCTTGCCCAGAAGCATAAGGATCACTTACTGAAGCTCCTCCGCTGGAGACTCTAATATTAAATGGGTGATCAGTGTTCGCTAAATTAAGTATAATAGTATCCCCAACATTAATATTAATCGGATTAGAGGAGCTGTTGCCGCTTAAATTACCATTAGCATCAGCACCTGCTATAACATAGCCATTAGCAAGACTTCCTCCTACACCAATGGTGTAAGTAGAAGTGGATGCAGGAGGAGAAACGGGTTGTGCTACAGCTGTAAAGACGGCTCTTAACTCTGCATCTCCTCCGTTGACTGTAAATGTAGCAGTTGCAGCGTCATCTGCATTATCTAATGATCCTGGTCCAGAAACTATCTCCCACCGTGCAAATTGATAATCAGCTACTGGGCTTTGAAACACTGCCCAAGCAATACCGAGTTCGATAACAGTTCCGTCGGGATACTGAGGTGAAACTGGGTTCGGGTAAGTCGTATCAGAATTTCCATCATGAGAAATACTTATAGTGTAATCAGAAGGAACCGTAGGAGAAGAAGGAACCGTAGGAGAAGAAGCGACAACATTTACTGTATAACCTCCAGTAGGAACGGTATATGTTTCTCCAGTATCAGGATTAACCAACTGCTCTAAAGCTTGGGTTACGGTAGCTCCTTGAGGAGGAGGAGTAATCCAGCTAGGTAATGGGCCTTGTTTTTGATACCAATAATAAGTATTCCCAAAAGTTCCGTGAAAAAAGTCCTTACCCTCGGTACCTCCATCAGGCATATAATAAGTGACGCCATCTATTTCATGAGAATGGGCAGAAGATAAACTAGAAGCATCTTTAGCTTCGTCTTCGGTGAAATATAATGGATACCAACCATTTATATCAAAAGATAAATCCCCTTCTTTTTTACCGCTTTCAACTAATGGATAATTAAAACTCCAGTTTCCGTCTTTATATACTCCAAGAGTTGAAGCATTCATATTATAATAATATCCACCCTCAACAGGATTAGATGGGAAAAAACTTACTTTACTGACTACTTTCATGTCTTATTTATATATTACACCAAATATTAATTTATTGTTAAAGATTTTATTTTATAAGAACCTATCGGTGTATAGCTCTCTGATTCTTCTGATGTTGGGTTAATAACTGAAGTTGTTTTTTGTAAGGTGATACTCATTCAGAATAAACAAACCCCCAAAAAGGATTTGTCCTTTCGTTTTCTCTATGTTTCCAAAGCAGTATTCCATTGCCTGCTCCTGATCCATCAACATTACTAGGGTTAGCAATTCTTGCTTTTCCATAGTAAGAAGTACCTGATATAGGCTCATAGACTTCTGATATTGTGTAATTTTGACCGTCAACTAATCCTCTGAAAGTTTGCCCGCCACCTGTGCCTATTCCTACGATTTGTCTACCAACATCTGAGTCAAGGAAGTATCCATCTCCGTTATGGAGTCGTGAATTATCACTTGATTCAGCCGTGTCAGCTTCACCAGAAGCGCCTACAACAGTAACGGATGTGTCTAAAAATAAATCTTCAGGCGCAGGTAAGGAAGCTGAAAAATTAGTAAATCCTAGAGGGGTGTAAAAAAGAATCTCTCTTGTGGATAGTTTTATATAAATCACGTTTTGGTCAGGTGATTCAGGAAATTCTTCGACTGTTACAATTGGTTTCATTCTAATTTAAGGCAAAAACCTCATTAGAAATCTTCACCATAAAATATATACACTTTTAACTTTAACGAAACCAATATTTCCGTTAAATTATATCAGAAGCAGTGAATTGATATATTTTTTTAATTTCACCTTGAGTATTGACGCAAACATATAAAGCTGGATGACCGCCAGCGGAAACTTGATTTAATAAAAAAATTTCTCCTACTATAGCGTCTTTTACATCGCTAATATCCGAGTTGTTATTATTCTTATCGCCAGTTCTAAATTTTAGCCTGTGCTCAGTATTATTTAATAATTGTAAATTGCTAACATTTGAACTCATTTTAAATAGATGTAAGGTCTGGTAGTTTATATATTACAGCATCGTTTTCGCCAGCGGTTTCTGTGCAAACATAAATAGCGGGGCTAGCGCCAGTAACCAGAAGCATCTCTCCGCAAATAGCATCGTTTTTAGCATTCTCTATATCCGAACCTGTCCGAATCTTGATTCTGTACTCAGTATTATTTAAATATTGGCCACTGTAATTAATTTCTTCTGGATTCATATTATTTTCCTTGTCCTATTAATGGTGAAAGTGGTCTTAGTTGATAATTGCTATTTTCATGAGAGGTAGGATTAAAATATATCATTAATGGATCACCATAGAGAATAACTTCTTCATCACTGTAACTAGAGGCATCATAGTTGTATACTGCGCAAGCAATTAATGTTCCATATACTGGAGGGTTTGGATTACCAATATGTTCGCTTCTGAAAATACAATTCCTAAAAACCGTATTTTCGACTGTTACGTTTGCATTAAACCTCTGATTGTTACTTAAATTTCTGTCTATAAATAAACAGTTAGTAAAAGAAGATGTTATTGAAGCGCCAGAATAAATATATCTGTCTACGCCAAGCTCTTTCTCAATAATACAATTTTTAGCAGTAATAGAGCTACCACTCGGAAAAGCCATATAGCTTCCAGACAATAAGTAACAATTATCTAAATGTAAATGAAATGGACCGCCTACAGATTGAGAATGAATAAAGTGTTCGGTGCCAGTAATTGTAAATTTAAAATCTTTTAATTTAAGAGTTTGAGAAGTTAAAGTCCCAAGGTTGATGCCTCGTTCCCCTGAAAATATAGCTTGATCTTTATTTTCTGCAACCAAGGTTACAAGACCTAAGTTTGGAACTAGAAGTTGTTCTCCAGCTGTAGTCACTCTATAATTCCCGTCTTTGAATACGACTTGGAAAGTTCCATTACTTACTGCCGCATTGACGGCATCTAAAAATTGCGAAGTGCTACCCCCATTAAAATGAAACGGATCACTTTCAGTCCCCGTTCCTGTGCCAGCTGTTTCTGCATTGACCCAAATTGTATCGGCTGAATATTTACTTTCAGAAATTCCGCCAATTGCTGGAGAATCTGCACGAAGTCTAAGGTCAAAGTCGTGAGGTTCTGTAGCAACAAATTTAGGATCTGTAATTGTTATTCTATCTGACCAGTTATTGCCAATAGAAACAGAAAGCTGTGTAGAATAAACAACCACATTTTTAATGTCTAAGTTTACGCTACTATTCTGAGTGCCAAATTCAGACGTAGTACCATTCTTTGAGTAAATAATGCAATCCTTAATGTATGATCCTGGGTATGTGCCGAAATTCGAATGTAAAAATGAAGTAGGCGATCCTAAATTGTTGATGGATGTGGTTCTATTTAAATCTGCAAAAGTGCAACTAGAAAACTGTTTTAGGCCTCCACTGCTACCTACTAAAAAACTGGTATTACTTGTATTATTAGACATAGATACATTAATTGTGCAGCTAGTCATCTTTAAGTATTCCCCGCTACTACTACCAGAACCTGAAGATGTAGCATAATCAAAAAGCTGACTACTAGTTGCGCCAAGATTTGGGGCTTGGGTTGTGTTGACATTAATATATTCTGCTCTGCGGCAACAAATCATACCCCTATTGATATAACCAGAATTATTCATTAAAATATCAAGATCTTTAAAAAGAAAGGGTGTATTTGCTGAGTTTGGATTAAGAGTTCCAGAGGAATAAAAGGCACCGTAATTTTTTATATCATTTAAAGATGTGTCAAATACAGAGCCAGATCCCATTCCTATAAATTTTATTCCATTTGAATATACTTTGAGAAGATCATGTCCATAGTAAAAACTGGAACCGTTCCAGTAGCCAGATTGAAGCGGATGCTGACCTTCTTTAACTAAAACGATAGCCTCATCACCAGTAAAAGAATTTATTGCTTCGCCATAATTATTGTATGGGGTATCCCAAGTACCGTCACCACCAGCAGCGGCACTAGAATCAAACCATTTACCTTGAGGGTGCTCAGTTTCAATTTGAGATTGTTTCTCTTTGTTCACCCCTCCAATTAACGGAGAACTTGGGCGCAATCTGTAATCTCCATTGTCCGCATCAATAAATAATGGATCAACATTTAAAAGATTTGATTCAGAATCTGGACCTGCATAAGCATTAAAGGGCCCACCACCTGCAGCAAAAGTATCTTGGACAAAATTTACCCCAAAAAAACAAGATTTTGAAACGTTTACATTTGCATTGTAAACAATCCTAGGAACAGTTGATAGTACTGTACCTTTGAAATAAAATATAGACTCATCTACCAAAAGAGGAGCAGAACCATTACCGCTTCCAAGCACCGAACTATATTGAGCTTCCGAGTCATTATATATAACGGTACAGTTTTTAACAAAGGGATTACCGAATAGTGCTGAGCCTCCTGAGCTAGGCATAAACATGTTACAATTGCACTTGGAAAAATCAAAGAGACAATCTTTGAACTGAGAAAATTTTCCGTTAAATCTATGGGTAGATTTTATACTACTTCTAACTGAATAAGGGCTATCTGTTGATACAAAACATTTATTTAAAATAATAGGTTGATCAAAAGATACATTAGCATTGTGGAGACCGATCTTAAGATTATTAAAAGAAGGGCAGTTTTCTGTAGTACTTACATTATCATAATATGTAATTATGAACCAAGATTTCTGAAAATTTTCAGCAAAAAAATCAGTATTAGAAAGGTCCATATATGATTGACCTGGACTTGCTGAGCTAAAAACACCATCCATTAAAATAACATGAGCCCTGTCAGAACCGTCAGAAATAGAAAGATATCTTGCTGGATCCCACTTTTCGTTAAATGAATTTAAATTTCTTAAGCCAAGTTCAGTCCCATTATAGCCAGTATCGTAAATATTGCCATCAGAGCCTGTAAGAAAAGGATATTCTCTGCTTCCTGCGGCCCGCCAATAATTTGGAGTTAAATCAGGTTGTTGAGGTGTGCCTCCTCCGCTTATGCTATGATCTTGAATGCAAACATAAACAGAGTAACCACTTGTACTATCACTAAAGTAAACCCTGTCTCCAACCACATAATCAGCAGTATCAGACCATTCGGTTCTGCCTGGGTAAGTAGTTACTGATTGAAGATATACTGGTATAGCCATTAGAATGATCCTCCGTCAATCAATAATGGAGATGGGGTTGAACCTAGAGAAGGACTTTGGAAGCCTTGCCTTAAGGGTAAACCATTAGAGCCTAAAGAATCACTATTACCATTAATAACAGAGTAGGTTTCTCCATCTGTGTGAACAAATTCAATATCTTCTGGAAACTCTAAGTCATCTACTTTCACAGCAATACCCAAAGCAATTGCATTATTAGGAGAAACTTCTTCGTTTCCTCCTACTAGATGAGCAACTCGATTGCCCGCAGTGTCAGTTTTGAACAAAATAAAAGAACTTTCGTCAGAATAAATCCTTGTGTCTACTGGATTAATTGAGTGAACTCCAATATCAGTAGCTCCTTTTACTTGAAAATCATTAAAGCGATACCACCCAGAAGCTATAGTATTTTCTGCATTACCGCTAGTTCCAACGACAAAACGTTTTTGATCTGTTAATAATTTAAATTGTAAATCTTGCTCTGATTGGTTTAAGACTGCTGATGTGCCTAAACCAAGTTTATCGGCGGTTAAAATAGTAACGGCATTACCTTCGCTGTCTTGAACTTGAGGAATGCTTTCAAAATAAATTGATGTAGGGTTGTCTGGATCAGGTTTAACTTCGGCTTGACCGACCATTAAGCCTTGATCACTAAACACGACACGACCATCTGAGTCAGAAGAAACAATGGCTCCAGAGATACTTATATCTCCCTGAACGTCTAGCTTAGCAGCGGGACTCTCAGTACCAATACCTACATTACTCGATTGAACATTTAAAGTTGATAGGTTCTTAGAAATATGTAATGAAGCAGTAAAATTTAAAGCCTGCGTCAATGTTAGTAATGAATCAGTAATACTTTCTACTTCGTATTGTTTAGTACTTACATCACCTGCGCCTGAATTACCAAATCGTATTGTATCTCCTGCTGAAAGCACAGAGGTTAAATCCTCTGTCAGAGATACTGTGGTTTCCCCGTTTGTACATGTTACCGCTACTGATGTAACATCCTCAAATGTATTTACCTGCAATTTACTACTAGGATTCGTAGTACCAATACCTACATTACCGTTGGCGTGGTTAATTGTTAATCTATTTGCGACAAAAGAATCGTCATCTTTAACTGTATCAATTTCGAAAAGAGAACCGTTGTTTCTTATTAGGGTATTTAAATCTGTTTGATCGTTTTCACTCAGCAATATTCTTGGTTGAGTTCCTTCAAGTTTCATTGATGGAAGTCCACCAAAAATATGTAATTTATGGTCAGGAGCCGTAGTACCAATACCTACATTGGCGTTAGTGCCGATAGAAATTTCTGATTTGCTGACGTAATTATTGAGAACTGTTCCGAAATCTGAAGATAAGACAACGTTGCTTCCTCCAACTAAAACTTCCTCAAAAACTCCAGTATTAAAAACTCCAGACGCCCATGAGGTTCCATTTATACCTATAGAACCTTCTCCATCTGCTTGTGGTATTATATTTTTTGTAGTCATAATGAATTGTACACTTTTTTATTTATAAAGGTGATATGTTTCCTGAACTATCTTCATCGAAGAATTGAGCACTTTCAGTATTTGAGCTATATGGAGTAGTCCTTGGAGATATTGAATCAGCATCAACATTTTCCCAATATTGAACGGCAGGATTTACGGATTCGAAGGATGAATTTCTAAGAACTAAGTTGCCTTGAGAATTTTCTTCAAACCATTGAATAGAAACTGCACTAGGGGTTGGAAGCGAAGTGGCAACAGAAGAAAGAGTATTGTCAATTTCACCGATTAAAATATCTCCATCTTCGAGGGATACTAATGTAGGCGGCTCATAAGTTGTGACAGTACCGTCTGGTTTTATAACAATAGATTTGATGTTAATTTGAATGTCAAGGGGTCCGCCTGTATCATTTTTTGAACCTGGCCCAGGGTTATTTAAATAACTTTTAACGTTAATGTCATTGCCGTTAACATTCAAAGGGTCATCAGTATATGCAGGAAGTAATTCTGCAACAGGTGATATCAAATTACCTATATCTTTAAAAAATGTGCAAGAGTTTCCTAACGTAATAGTTCCTGGTAAAGTCAAAGTAACTGAACCATCATCACAAACAATAACGCCTGATTCTAGTGTATCAATTTGAATTGGAGAACCTGTTTTATTTGATGAACCTTGATCAGGATTTTGTATAAAATTTTTAATGTTTACATCTCCACCATTTGTAGAAAATGGATCAGCAGTATATGCAGGAGTAGGCTCAGGAAGGGGAGATTCAGTTGAGCCAATATCTTGAAACAAGACCCATCCAGGAGGAATTAAAGCAGCCCCTGGACCAAAAAATACTTTAACTTCACCATTAGGGCCTACTATAATACCTGAATCGTCAACTGGCAAAGCAATATCTTGAGAAGTGTCATTAACGACACCTTGGGTAGGATTAGATAGATAGTCTAAAATATTGAAATTAACACCAGTACTAGTTGTAAACGGATCAGATCCAGAATAACCTGCACTTGGTAAACCAGTTGAACCTATTACGTCAGGATCGCGAAAATTTAAGATTCCATCGCCATCGTCATCCGCTCCTGGGTCTATATAGTTTCCTTGGTAACTTGGAGTAACACCTACAGGCATGTAAACAGGATAAGTAACTCCAGCTGGAGCAGGGCCAAGTTCGGCTTGACCTAAAACAATAAAAGAACTTGAGGGAGAATTTGATTGAGCTAACTCAGAACTTTCATAAACAGGATACCAACCATTAACAGAGATAACATCTATTTCTTTAGGAATAAAAACCGACTGAAACTTAGTGTGACCATTAGGGGTATTGACAGAAACTTCCCTCAAAGTTCTGTTATAATAAATAGTATTAGGGTCTCTGTTATAAGGGTATTGGGAGACTATTCTTACTTTGCTCATAATAATGTATACACTTTATGCTTTGTTTGAAACAGTAATATCTAAAAAATTATCAGATTCTATTACTTGAGGGTTGAATTTTACGTAGAAACCAGTATCTGACACATTGTAGACTGAACTAGCATAGACTTGATTGTTTCCATCAAAATCAATTCTTACTGAAGTTGATACCTGTGGTATAAATTGATACTTTGAAATGTTACTAACATCGCTGTATTCTATAGCCATGAAATTTGTGTTAGGTGGGATAGGTAAAGAAGATAGATTAGGCAATTTTGTTGAAACATTGAAGATATCCATTGATAACAAAATATGATCTGCCAAGTTTTGCCCGCTATGAATAATAAATTCTCTGTCTGTGTCATCTTTTAGTAAAACGATATCGTCGGATACAGAAATGATATTAGCCAAAGACTCTCCACTAACAAACTCAAGTCTATCTTCTAAAATATGAGTGTCATCAGAAAGAGCTAAAAAGTTTGCTATAGATTCGCCGCTAACGAAAGTGATATCGTTTAAAAGTGTTTGCCCACTATTTGACAAATCAAGAGATTGTTGAGCAAAAGAAGCTATTGAATCATCTCGTAAATCTATAAGATCACCGCTTACGGTGTCAATATGTTCATGAAGATGTTCGCCAGTAGCAGTCAAGTCGGAAGCTTGTTGAGCAAAGGAAGCTATTGAATCATCTCGTAAATCTATAAGATCACCGCTTACGGTATCAATATGTTCGTGGAGATGTTCGCCTGTAGCAATAAGGTCTCCGCTGATAGTATCGATATGTTCGTGGAGATGTTCGCCTGTAGCAATAAGGTATCCGCTGATAGTATCGATATGTTCATGGAGATGTTCGCCTGTAGCAATAAGGTCTCCGCTGATAGTATCGATATGTTCATGGAGATGTTCGCCTGTAGCGATCAAGTCTAAAGCTTGTTGCGTAAAGGATGCTATTGAATCATCTCGTAAATCTATAAGATCTCCGCTAATCGTGTCGATATGTTCGTGGAGATGTTCGCCAGTAACAGCCAAATTCCCACTGACCGTATCAATATGTTCGTGGAGATGTTCGCCAGTAA